>Ga0207930_1000012_pt1 | contig 51169 bp, 49 predicted proteins | sample NGESurshal092012_7_FD_184477 | JGI IMG/M metagenome (GOLD analysis project Ga0207930, IMG submission 184477) | Arctic peat soil microbial communities from Barrow, Alaska - NGEE Surface sample 210-3 shallow-092012 (SPAdes) | ecosystem: Environmental > Terrestrial > Soil > Wetlands > Peat ... | reverse complement strand
GAGGCCCTGGAATCCGGGGGAGCATTGATCGCCATTGATTCCAAAGATGGCCAGGTCATCGGGTCATCGCGATTTCACGGATACGACAGCGAGAAGAGCGAAATCGAAATCGGCTGGACGTTCCTGGCCAGGTCCCGCTGGGGCGGCGTCTACAACCGGGAGATGAAACAGCTCATGCTGCGCCACGCCTTCCGCTTCGTGAAGAGCGTCGTCTTTCTCGTTGGTCCCGACAACGTGCGCTCGCAGCGGGCCATGGAGAAGATCGGCGGAGTTCGCGCGGGATCAAGGACCGACGGCGGTGGCCGAGAAAGTCTCGTCTACCGGATCACGGCTTCCTAGCTCGCCGAGCGGTCTTCGAGCGCGAGGCGCGCGTCCGATTCGAGGAGCTTTTCGAGGACGGGCCAGTCGACGTCCGGCTGGGACGCGAACGCGTGGAGGTACAGCGCCACGTCGCGCGCCTCGTGGACGCCGAGGAGCGCGTCGACGGCGCGGCGAAGCGCCTTGGCAGCCGGCGCCGGGATCGCGCCCTCCGACGTCAGGCTGGGCCCCTCGTGTGGAAGCTTCAGCGCCTCCAGAAAAGACGAGATGAGCGCCGCCTGCCGGCGCGTGAGGGCGGCGGAGAGGACGTACAGGCCGAGGTCGGACGCGCGCTTGTCGCGCAGCGTGCGCCTCACGTAGGCCAGCCGCGTCTCCTCGGGCAACTTCGAAAACCGCTTGAGCGGAATCTGCTGGTAGGTGAGAACGCCGCCCGCGATCTTCTCGGGCAGCTCGTCGTCTTCGCACGCCGCCGCGACGACGGAGGCCACCTCCGCGCTCGACATCCGGCGGAAAAGCTCATGCGACTTCGGGACTTTCATCGGAGGCCGAGGATAACCGACAATGGAGGGCTTGATCGTCCTCCACGGTGCTCCGCGCCCGTCCGGATTCGCCCTTTGGGCGGAGGGGGTCTTCGTGCCGCACGACGGGCGTGACCGGCACCCACGCGCCCTCGAACCGAAGGAGCTCCTGGAGGCGCTGAGCGCCGAGGGGCTCGCGTCCCCGGTCTCCGCGCGCACGGAGACGGCCCTTCTCACGCTCGTCGTCCCCGCCGTTCACGGGCGTCCCGTTCCGTCCGCGCCGGCGCTTCGGGAGCCCGCCGACTATGCGCCGCCTTTCTCCGCCGCGCTCCGGATCTACGAAGTCCCCGCTTTCGTGCTGCCCGTGGCGGCCGCTCTCGAGACGCTGCTCGCGCTCCCGGCGGCGCTCCGCGCGCGCCCGCTGCCCGTGTCGGCGGGCGACGATCTCGACTACTGGGCGGAGGTGGCGCGCTGGGTGTTCGACCTCCTGCTCCGGCGGCGTGTCGCGCCGGGAACCGACGGCACGCATCCCCGCTGGCGGCCTGTCCTCGACGATCCCCACGAGAGGGAGCGTCTGCGGCGTCTCGCCGAAGCCATGCCGCCGGTGTCGCGCGCGATTCTGCCGCCGGGCGTACGCCTGGGACCCGACGGCGCGCTCCCGCCCGCGCGCGGGCTGCTCCTCGCGTTCCTCGACGAGGCCGTGGACGCGGCGGCGCGCGACGTCCTCAGGGACGTCCTTCCGGCCGAGCGGCGCCGCGCGGGCGACTCTCCCGAGGCCGAGGTCGTCGCCGCGCTCGCCGCTCCTCCGACCCGTGCGCTCGAGCCCGGCGTCCTTTCGCGCCTGACCGAGTGGAGCCTCCCGCTTCTGGATCCCCTGCCCGAGAGCCTGCTGCGCCTCGGAATCCGCGTCGTGCCGCCACCCGAGGCCGGCGGCCCGTTTTCGCTCGCGTACGTCCTCGAGTCCGGAGAAAGCCCCGAGGTCTCTCTCCCGGCCGAGGAGATCTGGGCCACGACGGATGGCTCGATGCGGCGGCGCGGGCGCCTGTTCACGAACCCGCAGGACACGCTTCTCGCGCGGCTCGGAACGGCCGCGGCGCTCTCGCGTCCCGTCGCGCGGAGTCTCGAGGAGCGGCATCCCACGGGCGTCATCCTGTCGCCGGACGAAGCGTGGCGCTTTCTGTCCGACGAGGCCCCTCTTCTCGGGGAGGCCGGCATCGCCGTCCGCCTGCCCGGCGGCGGCAGCCTCGCGCGCGTCGCGCTCAAGCTCGTGGCGCGCGCGCCCGGAGCGGGCGAAGCCGACGCGTCCGTCGTGCGCTTCGGTCTCGACGCCCTCGTCGACTTCGATTGGCGCGTGGCCGTGGGCGATGCGCTCCTCTCCCCCCACGAGTTCGAGGAGCTGGCCGCCCGGCAGATTCCCCTCGTCGAGATCCGGGGGGAGTGGGTTCTCCTCGACAAGGAGAATCTCGAGAAGGCGCGGCGCCTTCTCGACCGCAGGCCCGGCGGCCGCACCACGCTCGGCGAGCTGTTGCGCCTCGCGGGCGGGCTCGACGGCGAACAGGAGGACGTCCTCGTCGATGCCGTGGGAGGCGAGGGGTGGGTCGGGCGTCTCCTCGATCCGGAGATCGCGCGGCGCGAGATCGCCGGCTTCGCCCCGCCGCGCGGCCTGACGGGCACCCTGCGCCCCTATCAGATGCGGGGCGTCGGATGGCTGCGTTTCCTGCTCTCGCGCGGCCTCGGCGCCTGTCTCGCCGACGACATGGGTCTCGGCAAGACGATCCAGTTCCTCGCCGCGCTACTCGCCGCGCGCGACGCCGGAGAGCGTATCGGCCCGTCCCTCCTCGTCTGCCCGACGTCCGTCGCCGAGAACTGGGTCCGGGAGGCCGAGCGCTTCGCCCCGCAGCTTCGCGTGGTCGTACATCACGGCGCGGGGCGCGCGAGCGGAGAGGCGTTCTCACGGCTCCTCACCGAGGTGGACCTGCTCGTCACGACGTACGCCCTCGTGCATCGGGACCGCGCTCTTCTGTCGGGCATCACGTGGGAGTACCTCGCGCTCGACGAGGCGCAGAACGTCAAGAACCCGTCGGCCGCGCAGTCGCGCGCCGCGCGTTCTCTCCGCGCGCACCGGCGCGCGGCTCTCACCGGCACGCCCGTCGAGAACCGCCTCTCCGAGCTGAAGTCCATCTTTGATTTCCTCAATCCCGGCCTCCTCGGCACCGACGAGGCCTTCCGGCGCAACTTCGCGCTCCCGATCGAGCGGCACAACGACCCCGCCGCCTCCGCGCGCCTGCGCCACGTGACGGGCCCGTTCCTTCTGCGCCGCGCCAAGACCGACCCGGGCGTCGTCCCCGATCTCCCCGAAAAGATCGAGACCAAAGAGCTCGTCGGCCTCACGCGCGAGCAGGCAGCGCTCTACCGCGCGACGACCCGATCGCTGCTTTCGGGCATCGGGCTGGCGAACCGGCGCAGCCGCAAGGCGAAGGTCCTTCTCCTGCTCCTGCGCCTCAAGCAGATCTGCGATCACCCGGCGCTCTTCCTCGGGGACGGCCGGCGCGACGGCCGCTCGGCGAAGATCGCCCGCCTCCTCGAGATGTGCGAGGAGACGCTCGCCGAGAAAAGTCCCGCCCTGCTCTTCACCCAGTTCGCCGAGATGGGCCATCTTCTCGTCGCCGAGCTGAAGGAACACTTCGGCTGCGAGGTGCTTTTCCTGCACGGCGCGGTGCCGCGGCACACGCGGACAGAGATGGTGCGGCGCTTCCAGGAGGACGAGGATCCGCCTCCGTTCTTCGTGCTGTCGCTGCGCGCGGGAGGCACCGGCCTGAACCTGACCCGGGCTTCTCACGTCTTCCACGTGGACCGCTGGTGGAATCCCGCGGTCGAGGAGCAGGCGACCGACCGCGCCTTCCGCATCGGGCAGACCGAGCACGTTCAGGTCCACAAATTCGTCTGCAAGGGAACGCTCGAGGAGCGCATCGACCGGATGATCGAGGAGAAGAAGGCGCTCGCCCGTTCGATCGTCGGCGCGGGCGAGCAGTGGATCGCGACGCTCTCGGACGAGCAGCTCACCGAGCTCGTCGCGCTCGACACGAGCGCCATCGAGACGGACGGAGGGCGCTGATGCCGCGCCGCAAGAAGGCTCTCCTCCCCCGTCTGGCGCCGCCCGAGAGCGGATGGGCGTATCGCTTCCTCGCGCGACTCGCGTCGCTCGGCTGGGAGGATGCGCTCACGGAAGGGCGCTCGGCCGCTCTTTCAGGCGCGGTGACCTCGCTCGAGATCGGGCGAACCGGGGCGCAGGCGGACGTGCGGGCGGCGGGCGGGCACCTCGAGGAGACTTCTCTCTCCCTGCGACCGCTCGACTCGGTGGTGCGGCGCCGCGTTCTCAAGGCGATGGCGGCGCGGGCTCGGTACGCGGCCGACCTTCTCGCGGGCCGCCTGCCCGAAGACGTGGAGAGCGCCTTCCAGGGAACAGGCCGCTCGCTCCTGCCTCTGGACGCCGGCGACGTCGTCTCGAGGTGCTCGTGCGCCGAGGGAGAGGAGCCGTGCACACACGCCGGCGCGCTCGCCGTGCTGCTCGGCGACCGCCTCCAGGACGACCCGTTCCTCGTTTTCCTCCTGCGGGGCGTCCCGCGGGAAGAGCTTCTCGAAGGCCTGCAACGCGCTCGGACGCGGCCCGATCGCAAGACCGAAACCCGCTCGGCGGACGCCCCCGCGCCCGGCGGCGCGGCCGAGACGCCCGAGCCGCTGCCGCGGCACATCCTCGAGAGGCCCGAGCTGTTTTACCGACCCGGCGAGCCCGTCGCCGCGCTCCGCTCTTCGTTCGCGCCTCCGGAGCACCCCGAGGCGGTCCTCACGCGGCTCGGGCCGCCGCCCTTCCGCGACGCCGAGGCCTCCCGGCTCCTCGTCGACCTCCACCGCGCCATCGGGCTCGGCGCCCGCGAACGCCTGAGCGAATGGGAGTGGCGGAAGGCCGGGGGGCGAGGCTAAGCGGGCGAGGCCACGGGGCGCGGCCGGTCGAGGCCGCGGAGGGCGACGACGAGCGCGACGACCGCGAGAACAGCCGCGCCGTTCCAGACCCACGGCGCGATGCCGCTCGACACGAGGTCGGCGCCCGCTCCGGCAGCCCCGAGGAACGCGGCCGCAAAGACGTACGCTCTCGGGTCGTCTCTCAGGAACACGGCAATGGCCGCGAGGAACGCGAGGGCGGTCAGCGCGCCGGCGAAAACCGGCACGAAGAGCTCGCCGAACGTCCGGGCTCCGAAGGGCGCGAAGACGCCGACTGCGACCGCGAAGAGCGCCACACGAAAAACCGGCTTCTTCAGGGCGTCGCGGAGAAGAAGCGCGAGAAACGCGGCGCTGCCCCCGAAAAGGAGCACGCGAAGAACGAGAGAGCTGATCGCGACCGCGGCCGGAAGAACCGTCTCGATTCCCGCCGGAAACGGAAACCCCGCGACGCCCGCTTCGAGCGGAAACGAGGCCTCGAGACCGCGCGTGTAAGCGCGAATCGAGAGGATGAGCACAGCGGCGCCGGCCCCGGCGGCGAGAGAGAGCGGGCCGTCCGCGCCGCCCCGCCGGAAGGCGGCCGCCGCATCTCTTTTCACGGCGAGGACGAGGGCGACCGCGAGAAGCGCGGCGCCGAAGGAGACCAGGATTCCCACGAGCAGGCCGACGCCCGCCACGACCCCGAAGACGGCCATCGAGAATTGCGAGTCATATTGCGCGAGGACGAGCGGAAGGGAGACGAAGCGCGCGAGGATCGCCGGCAGCGCCAGAAGCGCCGCGAGTCGAAGCGAGCGGCGCCAGGGGATCGCTCCTTTGCGCGCGAGCCGCACGAGCTCCACGACGAGGAGCCCGACGAGGGTTCCCCACGCCAGGATCTTCCAGGAGATCGCGACCCAGGTCGCGGCCGTCGATTTCTCCCGGGCGCGCACCCATTCCTCCGGCAGCTTCAAAGCCGTCGCGAAAAGCGAAGGCACGTCGCCCGCGAGGCCCGTCACGGCGCGCCGGGTCGCCTCGCCGGCCTTCTCGAGCCTCGACTCGAAGACGACGTCCGTGTCCTTCCGCGCCTTGCGCGCCTCGCTCTTCGACGAGACCACGTCCCAGGCGAGCGGGTCCAGGCCGAACGACGCGAAGACGGAGACCGCTTTCGCGCGCGCGATACTTTCATCGGGGCTTTCGCCAGCCTCGGCTTCGGGGAAAGTCCTGCGAAAGCCGGCGATTCGGGCGGTCCGCGCGTCCACGGCGACGGTCGCGCCGTGCTCGTCGAGGGCGCGCACGTACCGGACGTTCCAGACCGGCCCCGGAAAGATCGCCGTCGCCCAGCGCGCGAGGAGCGACATGCCGCCCCGCTCGAGGAGCCAGCACTCGGCCAGCGCGGATTCGCCATACGGCACGAGGTCCGCGCCGGTCTCGGCGGCGTCCTCGAGCGCGGGGAGCGCGGTCGCCGTCGTCGCGATAGACAGATAGCCCGCCGGATCGTCGCCTGCCCCCTTCAGCCAGGCGTCCGCTGCGGCCTTCGCTCCCTTCCGGTCGACCGTGACCTTCACGTCTTCCCAGAGTCCCGCCCTGGGCAGGACGAAGCGCGCGGCGGCGAACGCGAGGAGCGCGAGCGCGAGAGCGGAAAGGGCGCGCGCCGGGCTCAGCGCGCGCGGTGGGGCGCAGGCGGACGGGACCGACTCCTCGACTTGCGGGGGCGCAGGCACCGATCCCGTCGCCGCGTTCGTGAGGTCCTCCTCGGGCGTGAAGCCCCCGCGCCGGAAATAAAGGAGGAGGGATGCGGCGAGAGGAAGCAGAAGGACGAGTGACGCCGCGGCGCCGGAAACGACGAAGTAGGGGTTCGACGAGCGCAGGAGCAGGAGCGCCGTGTAGACGGCATCCACCGTGAAATGCCACACGAGGAGCGGGAAGATGTCCGCCTTCAGCATCACGGCGCCGATGAGGATCCCGGCGAGACCCAACTCGACACCCCGGATGTAAAAAGGCTGGTTTGGATAGGTGCTGTGCGCGAAGCCCCAGATGAGCGCCGGGACCACGACGGCGGCCCAACGCGGCAGGAACCGCTCGGCGAAGGGAATCGAGAACATGCGCGACGAGAACTCCTCCGTCGTCGCGGGGAGGAAGCCCATCAGGAGAACGCCGGCCCAGGGGAACCACGTGCCGAGGAGGTTCGAGTACGGCACGTCGGCGGGAGCCCACGCGCCGAGGCGCGCGGCGACGAGGTAGAAGACGATCTGGTACGCGAAGAAAAACGCCGTCATCGCGTATCCGAGAAGGAGTCCGCGGAAGAACCGCTTCGACCCGACGCCGCGGGTGGAGAGGAGGCGGCCGAGCGCGGGCTTGTCGGGATACCTCTCGCGGTAAAGCGGCTCCCCGGCGGCGACGAGGAGAAGAAGAACGACACCGAGGGCGACCGCGCCGCCGACGTCGCCCGCCACCGATTTCGCCACGAAGCCCGTCCAGGCGTCCGCGGTGTCGTAGTCGAAGAGGCGAATCGGCATCTCGTTGAGCGAGGCAAAAAGCTGCAGAACGGCGCCCGTGCCCGCGAAGGAGAGAGCCCACTTCCACTTGACGTCCTTCCGCCGCACCCGCTCGAGAAAGACCACGAGCACGGCGAGCGCCGTGAGGAAAAGCCCAAGCGTGGCCACCGTGCCCGCCGCGAGGTTCTTCGAGCGAAGCGTCTCGTAGTCCCGGCGCCACTTCTCCGGGACCTCGAAATGAAGCGACGAGCGCCCGACGCGGTCGCCTTGCACCTCGACGAGGTAGCGGAGCGCGGCGTCCCCGACGCGGATCGCCTTCGACTCCCACACGAATGTCCGGTCGACGCGTTGGGGCCGCTTGTCGACCTTGCCTTCGATGAACCGCAGGGCCGAAGGATCGAGGCCGCGCAGGGTCCGGATCTCCGCCTCCGCGAGAGCGCGCGCCGCCGCCTCGCCGGGGTCCTTCGCCTCCGCGTTCTCCGGAAGAATCCGCCGAATCGCGAGAAGCCGCCCGTCCGGAGCGACCGCCGCGCGGTACTCGAGCTTTTCGAGCGGACGCACCCACCGCACCGACCAGCGCCACACGGGCACCGTCGTCGCGAAGACCGGGTTCGCCTTCTCGAGGCCGAGCGTCCTCTCGAGGTAGACTTTCGCCTCGTCGTCGCTGTCGAAAATCACGAGGGCGCGCGCGCCGTCGAGCGCGAATCCGCGCGCGCGGAGCGCCTCGGCGCCGCGGCGCACGGCTTCCTCGCGGGTGACCTTGAAGTCGATGGACGCCTCGGGGAACGCCCGCGAAAATCCCGCGCGAAAGACCGCCGCGCCGGCGATGATCGTGAGCAAGCAGAGAACGATGAAGACGCGGTCGCGCCTGTCGAAGGGCACGCGTGGGTGAAAGGACGGCTCGGTCACCGCCTCAGCCCGCTCTTCCGCTCGCGACGGCGCGCACGGGCGCCGCCGGAAGGCGGGACAGGAGCCAGGCCTCGAGGAGCTCGGGCCCCGTTCCGGCGCCGCTCTTCACGCCGCGGTCGATCGCCGAAAGCTCCATGAGGGCGCGCCTGAGGTCCTCCGTCGTCCAGCCGAGAGCCGCGAGATACGCCTTGTGGAGAACGAACGGATGCGCCTCGAGGGAGAAAGGCGGAAGGCCCTCTCGCGGCGCCTTGAGCGCGGGCAGGACCCGGTCCACGAACCCGCGATAGTCCGTGCGCCTGCCCACTGCCGGGGGGACCGCGCGCTCCTCCAGGGCGGCGCGAAGGGCCAGCATCCGGCGGAGCTCGGCCGCGAGAAGGCCCAGAAGCGGGAAGAAAGCGGCCTCGCCGCGCGGGCCCTTCTTCGCGGACGGGGCGTCCTCCCTCTCTCCCCAGGGCCGGAACGCCGTGAAGGTGGCTCCGGAAAGGAGCTTCGCGAGCAGGCGCAGCGCCTGGAAAAGGTCGCGTTGGGCGACGGCTTCGACGAAGTCCGAGCCGTACTCCTTGCTCTCGTCGGCGATCTGCCGCGCGGCCTCTTCACCCGTCACGCGCGGACCCGCCGCGGCGTCGATAAGGCGGTCGAGATCCGAGAGGAACGGCCGCGCGAAGAGCCGGCCGCGGCCCGAAAGGAGGTCGAACACCTCCGGCTCGATGAGAATTTTGCGCTCGATCGCGCGCTCGAGGCCGAGCGCCGCGAGGCGCTCGCGGCGCGCCGCCTCGTCCGGCACGGACAGGTCCGCGGCGCGCGCGGCGCGCTTCAAGCTCTGGGTCGCGCGGTGCTTGGCATCGGGCGAGACCGCATGGACGAGAAGGACGTTGTCGGACGCCCCGGCCCGCTGCGCGAAGTCGAGGAGCGCGTCGAGCGCAGTCTCGGCCCCACCCTCGGACCTAGGGACGCTCGCGAGGAGCGCGGCGAGCGCCCCGGCGCGGTCCGCGCGCTTCACGCGCCCGGCGATCCTGCGCGCGGCCTCCTCGGGGTCGTCGCCCACGGTGACGCCGACCGCGGCGGCGAAGGCGGAGGCCTTGCGCGCGAGCCGCGCCACGAGGCGCGCGTCGTCGCCGGCCTCCTCGGCCTCGTCGAGGAGCGCGTCGAGCTCTTCCGCCGTGAGACTCTTGCCACGGAACAGCTCGGTGGCTTCCAGGACCACGAGCCGGTTCGTGGCGAACAGCGCGATGGTCGCCGCGTCGGCCACGGCTTCCTTCACGCCCTCTCCCGTCGCCTCGTACGCCGTGACCTCTCCCTCGCGGAACGCCTCGCGGAACGTCGCCGCCACGCGGCGCGCGCCCTCGGCGACGATCCAGTCGTCGTCTCCGGTCAGGAAGAGAAGCGGGTGAAGAGGCGTCGTGCGCGCGGACGCGAGAAGCGGGGCGAGCGGCGCGAAGGGATCAGCGCGTTTCACGCGCCAATACTAGACGGGGAAAGGGAGGCGACTACAGCAATCCCTTGTCCTGCAGCTCCTGGCAGTCGAGGCAGTGACGCGCCCAGGGAACCGCCTCGATACGCTTCTCCTGAACGGGCTGGGAGCAGTGGATGCAGGTTCCGTACGTTCCCGCGTCGAGGCGCGAAAGCGCCTCTTCGATGAGCAGGAGAATCTTGCGGTCGCTTTCGGAAAGCGAGTACGCGAACTCCTTCGTGTAGGCGGACGTCGCGCGGTCGGCCATGTCCTGCGCCGACTCGTCGACCGTTTCCTCGGAAACCTCGCGGTTTTTCGCAAGATCCCGAAGGAGCTCGTCGCGCCGTGCAACGAGGCTCTTCCTCACTTTTTCGCCTGCCTCCTTCTTCAGGGGCTTGGCGGGCATTGCGGCGGTCTTGGGTACCATGTTGGTCGTCTCCCTCGAGATCACTTGGAATACGCGACACCGGAAAGTGTCGCGGTCGCCCGGTATACCTGCTCCGTCAGGACCACCCGTGCCAATTGAGGGGCCAGGGTCATCCGGGAAGGCGGGAGGATATCACGCGCCGCCGCGCATAAAGGGTCTTGCGGGCGACCCCGAGACGGCGCGCCGCTTCGGTCATGTTTCCGCCCGCCTCGTCCAGGACGAGGGAGATGTAGGCGTCCGAGAGCTGGCGCAGGGTCCAGCGCACGTGGGCCGCGGCGTGGAGGAGCGCCTCGGGATCCGACGGGCCCGTGAGCTTGACGTGCGGGGCGTCGATCGCGGTCGCCCCCGCCGCGGATGCGTCGTTCGCGGCCCGGCGGACGACGTTCTCGAGCTCGCGAAAATTCCCGCGCCAGGCGTGAGAGAGCAGCACGCGTCGCGCGGCCGCCGTGAAGGTGGCCGGCCCGCCGGCGGCCTTCGCGAGCGCGCGTGCCGCCGGAAAAAGGTCTTCGCGTCGCTCGGCGAGAGCCGGAAGGCTCACCGTGACGACCGCGAGCCGGTAGAAGAGATCCTCCCTAAACGTCCCGGCGCGCGCCCGGCGCGGCAGATCCGGCCCGGCCGAGGCCACGAGGCGAGCCTTGAGCGGCAGCAGGCGCGTGCCCCCCACGCGCCGCACGAGGCGCTCCTCGACGACGCGGAGGAGCTTGCCCTGGGCCCGAAGGGAAAGCGCGTCGACCCGGTCGAGGTAGAGCGTGCCCTCGCCCGCGCCCTCGAGAAGGCCTGGCTTCCCCGCGACCGCACCCGTGAACGCCCCGCGCTCGTGGCCGAAGAGCTCGCTCTCGAAAAGGTCGTCCGCCACAGCCGCGAGGTCCACGCGCACAAACGGCGAGCGCGCGCGGGACGAGCGCTCGTGGAGAAGGCGCGCGAGCCTGTCCTTGCCAGTCCCGGGCGCTCCGAGAAGGAGCACGGTATTCGCCGAGTCCGCGGCGCGCGCGAGCCGCCGAAGCTGCTCCCTCAGGCCGCGATGGCGGGTCGCGAAGAGCACGGAGGACGCGGCGCGCCCCGCCACGCTTATCGAAACGCCGCCGTGGCGTCCGGAGCGTCTCCCCAGAGTCTCTCGAGGCCGTAGAAGCGGCGCGCCTCGTGGTGGAAGACGTGAAACACGACGTCGCCGTAATCGAGGAGGATCCAGACCGCGGACTGGTAGCCCTCGATGGAGAGTGGCCGGCGGCCCTCGGCCTTGAAAGCCATCTCGACCGCGTCCGCAAGCGCCTGCGCCTGCCGGTCGCTGCCCGCGGTCGCCAGGACGAAGTAGTCGGACATCGTCGTCAGGCCCTGGAGGTTCAGGACGACGAGCTTTTCGGCCTTCTTGTCGAGAAGCGCGGCGACGCCCTTCTTGAGCTGCGCCGTGAGGCGCTCGTCGAGCGCCGGGTCGGCGCTGGCGCGGATCTTCTCCGACTCGGACGCGGCGGCGCGCATCCCGGCGCGCTGCAGCGTCGCCTCGATGAGGTCGTCGATCGGCCCCACCTGGGGAACCGGGTGCTTCACGGGAGGCGGTACAGCGCGTGTTTTCGGAGATACGCGCCCACGCTCGCCGGGAGGCTTCCGCTGAGGTCCTCGCCCGCGGGGATGGCGCGCCTTAACCACGTGGACGAAATTGTAACCGGTGCGTTGCCGGCGAAGAAAATGGTTTCTCCCAACCGGCCGGAGATCGCCGTCGGCAGCTCGCGCGCGAGGGCGTCTGGCGGGAAACCTTCCCTCTCGACGACCGCGACGTGAAACTCGTCGAGGAGCTCCTGCCACGAGCGCCACGCCGTGATCCCCGCGAGCGAGTCGGACCCGAGGACGAGGAGGAACTCGGCGTCCCCGCGCGAGGCGCGCAGGTGCCGGAGCGTCTCGATCGTGTACGTGGTGCCGCCCCGCGCGACCTCGAAATCGCTCAGGCGAAAGGCCGGATACGCCTCGAATGCCAGAGCGAGCATCGCGAAGCGGTGATGCGAAGGAGCGGACGGGCCGGACGGCTTGTGCGGCGGTTGGAAGGCCGGCACGAAGAGGATCTCGTCGAGGGCGAGATTGCGACGCGCCTCCTCGACGGGCACGAGGTGCCCGAAGTGCACCGGGTCGAACGAACCTCCGTAGACGCCGATGCGCATGGTCAGGGGACGGCTTCCTTCCCGTGCGTGGCGTCCGCCCGGACGGCGAGCGCGTCGAGCCGCGTGCCGAGATGCGAGACGAGCGCGCCGAGGCCGTGGCGCGCGGCTGCCGAGATCGCGAAAAACGCGAGGCCGCGGCGCGCGGCCGCCGCGGCGACGGCCGCGACCTGGGCGGGAGAGGCCGCGTCGTCTTTCGTGGCCACGAGAACGCGCTCGCGCGCGGCCAGCTCCGGCTGGAATGACGCGAGCTCGTGCTCGATCGTCGCGACCGTCTTCTCGGCCTCGGCGATCGGGTCGGCGTCGCCGAGCGCCGCGGCGTCCACGAGGTGGACGAGCAGGCGGGACCTTTCGACGTGCTTCAGGAAGCGGATCCCGAGTCCGTGCCCTTCGTGCGCACCCTCGATGAGCCCCGGCACGTCCGCCGCGACGAACGTTTTGAAGCGTTCCCAGGACACGACCCCGAGGTTCGGGACGAGCGTCGTGAAGGGATAGTCGGCGATCTTCGGACGGGCCGCGGAAATGGCCGAAATGAGGGTCGACTTGCCCGCGTTCGGCAGGCCCACGAGCGCCACGTCCGCGAGGAGCTTGAGCTCGAGCGCGAGGTCCAGCTGGTCGCCTTTCGTGCCGGGATCCGCGCGTCTTGGCGCCCGGTTCGTGGAGGTCGCGAACCGCGCGTTTCCCCTCCCGCCTTTGCCGCCCGCGGCTACGAGGAGCGTCTGCCCCTCCTCGACGAGGTCGCCGACGACCTCCCCGGTCTCACGGTCCTTCACGACCGTTCCGACTGGCACCGAAACCGGAAGAGCCACCCCGTTCTTCCCGTGGCAGTTGTCTCCCTTGCCGTGGCCGCCGCGACCCGCCGCGAAGCGCCTCTGGAATCGAAAGGGATACAGCGTGTTCAGGCCGCGGTCCGCGACGAGCGTGACGCTGCCGCCGTCGCCGCCGTCCCCGCCGGAGGGCCCGCCCCGGGGTACGAACTTCTCCCGCCGGAACGCGACACAGCCATTTCCTCCGTCGCCTCCGACGACATGGATGACGGCTTCGTCTATGAACATGCTTGGAAGGATTTTCGAAGGCGCTCACGCGCCTTCGTGCTTAGAAAGGAAAAGCGACGGGGCCCGAAAACGGAAAGGAGATCCTGTTAGTTTCCGGAAGCCGCGACGGGCGTGATCGAGACGAAGCGGCCGAGGCGGCCCTTGTCGTGGAAATTCACGGTTCCGTCCACCTTCGCGAAGAGCGAATCGTCCTTGGCGCGGCCGACGTTCAGGCCCGGCTTCAGCGGGGTGCCGCGCTGCCGCACGAGGATCGAGCCGCCCGAGACGAGCTGGCCCGCGAAGCGCTTCACGCCGAGGCGCTGGCTGTTGCTGTCGCGCCCGTTGCGGGACGAACCCTGACCTTTTTTGTGTGCCATTGTCTTTTTGGTCTCCGCCTGGATCAGGCCGTGATGGACGCGATGCGGATCTCGACGAGATCCTGGCGATGTCCGTGGGTGCGCTGGAAACCCTTCCGGCGCTTCTTCTTGTAGACGAGAAGCTTCGGTCCGCGCATCTCGCGCACGACGACGCCCGTCACCGTTGCGCCCGAAACCAGCGGGGAGCCGAGGTGCAGGCCGTCGTCCTTGCCGATGGCGAGAACCTCGGGGAGCAACACCTCCGCGCCCTTCTTCAGGGTCTCTTTCGTGAGGCGCTCGACACGCACGACGTCGCCCTCTGCGACGCGCACCTGCTTGCCTCCGGTCCGGATGACTGCGTACATGCTTACCTCGATTTCCCGAACAAAACGGCCGATAAACATACCAGACCGGAGGCGCGCCTGTCAAAGCGGCGTCAGTCCTCGCTAACCTCGTCCGGAAGCTCGTTCGTGTCCGCGGGCCCCCTCTTCGGGAAGAACAGCGCGAGCGCGTCGCCGAGCTTGTCGACAGCCGTGACGATGCCTTCCGTGAACTTTCCGTCCGCAAAAAGGGCCTGGGCCGCGTCCCGCGCTTCGGTCCAGAAGCCGTCTCCGACCTTCTCGTGAATCCCCGTGCCCCCGATCACGGCGAAGGCGCGCGACTCCGGCGCGAGGAACAGGAGGCAACCCGTGCCGTACAGCGTCTTCTCCATGCCGAGCCTCTTGAAAGTGGCGTGTGCCGCCTTGAGCGCGTCGGAGACGGGCCCGTGGTGAAGATGCACGCGGATCTCTCCGACGCTCTTCGACTCGGCCCGCTTGATCGCTTCGACGATCGCCGGCCGATCGAGGCCGTCGAAGAATGCCGCCGCCACCCTGCTCCTCGCCATGCCGTCACCAGCTCCCGCTCGCGCCGCCGCCGCCAAAGGATCCACCGCCGCCCAGGAAGCCACCGCCTCCCCCGCCGCCGAACCCACCGAAGCCACCGAACCCTCCCGAGCCCCACCCTCCGCGGCCGATGTACGAGTACCCGCGCCTCCTTCCGAAGATCGTCGGGATGATCCCGAAGAAGAAGAAAAGCAGAATCGCGAGGAGAAGGGGGACGGGCAGAGACGGCCCCTTGCCTTCCCGGTGCGTCCCTCCGGTACCCTTGTACTCGCCTCGCGTGGCCGCGATCGCGGCGGAGACCCCCGCGGAAATCCCGCCGGCGTAGTCGCCCGTCCGGAAGCGCGGAATCACCTGCTCGTCGAGCACGCGCCGCGCGAGCGCGTCGGGCATCGCTCCTTCCAGCCCGTAGCCCACCTCGAGCCGCGCCTTCCGCGACCCGGGGAAGACGAAGAGGATCATCCCGTTCTTCCTCTGCGTCTGCCCCGCCTTCCAGGCCTGCGAGCACGCGACCGTATATTCCTCGAGCGTGGTCCCGTCCGGAACCGTGCTCTCCGTGTAAACGAGAAACTGGTTCGACGTTTCCTTCTCGAAGTCGGACAGGCGCCTCTCGAGGCCGGCAGCCACGTCGGGCGCGATCACACCGGCTTTGTCGGTCACGAAACGCGTCGGCGCCGGCGGAACCGCGGGCCCGGCCGCGGCGCCGGGAAGACAGAGGAAGAGAGAGACGAAGAGGAAGATTTCTTTGAAGGTAAGAGGGACAGCGCAGCGCTTTCCGGCTACGAACGACCGTTGGCCTCCGCCTCTTCTCACTCTAAGAAAATCCGAATTCTTCTCTGTCTCTTCGTCAGAACTTCACGGCCGGCGGCTTGTCCGAGCCCTCGGCCGCCTTGAAGTACGGCCGGTCCTTGAAGCCCGCAAAGTTCGCGACGATGACCGTCGGGAACGACCGGCGCAACGTGTTGTAGGCCTGCGTCACGTCGTTGAATCGGCCCCGCTCGACGGAGATCCGGTTCTCGGTGCCCTCGAGCTGCGTCTGAAGGTCGCGGTAGTTCTGGTTCGCCTTCAGCTCCGGGTACTTCTCGACCGTGACGAGAAGGCGGCTGAGGGCCCCGCCGAGCTGATCCTGCGCCTTCTGGAACTTGTCGAAGGCGGCCGGGTCCTTGATGGAGTTCGCGTCGAGCTTGACCTGCGAGGCCGAGGCGCGCGCCTGGATGACCTGCGTGAGCGTTTCTTTTTCGAAGCTCGCCGCACCCTTGACGGTTTCGACGAGGTTCGGGATGAGATCGGCCCGGCGCTGGTAAACGTTCTCCACCTGGGCCCAGCCCGAGCTGACGGCCTGGTCGGCCGAGTTCAGCTTGTTGTAGGCGCCCGCCGCCATGCCGCCGACGACGAGAACGCCGACCAGAACGAGGACGATGCAGCCGAGAGCTACGCTTTTACCCATGGGAAAGTCGTTCCTCCAAGAGTTCGAGATCCTATCAGGAACGGGTCAACTAATCGTGCAATCGAGCGTAAGTCGTTGTCACACAAGTTTTTCCAACAGTCTCGGAGGCAGGAGAAACTTCAGCTCCGCGAGCCCGAGGGAGGGATCCGACGGCGCCTCGAATGCCGCCAGGCCGGCCTTCTTCATCGGGATTTCGAGCTCGGGCCGGCCCGAAAGGAGCAGTCCGAACAGCCGGCCGAAATGGGGCTGATGGCCGACGAGAAGGGCGGCGGCCGGACGGAGCCGGGCGAGCTCGTGGAGGACCTCGATGGGGTCGGCATTGGGCGCGAGGTTTTTCGTCTCCGTGAACGGCCGCTCGAAACCACATGCTTCCGCCACCGGCTCGGCCGTCTGACGGGCGCGCACGAGGGAGGAGACGAGCACGGCCTCATAGCCGGGGTCCAGCTTCGCGATCGCCTTGGCGACAGCCCGCATTCGCTTCCTGCCTTCCTCGGTCAGCCGGCGATCTGCGTCCCGCCCGGTGGGCGAAACGTCCTCGGCTTCGGCGTGGCGGAGGAGGTGGATGAGCACGGGCGGATTCTATTCGCGCCTCGGGGAGCGTTCAGTCGACGAGATCGCGGGCGACTTCGGCACGGGTCTCGGGGGAAAGTGCCGCGCGGGCCCGATAGCCGGGGTGGTCGACGTGCAGGATCACGGGGTCCGGTCCCGCGGCGAGCGCCCGCCGATCCCGGGGATCCGTCCCGATCGGGAATCGCAGGTACTGGACGGCCGCGATCCGATCCTCGCGCCCTTGTCCCTCGAGAAAACGCGCGAACACCTTGCGGCCGTTCAGCTCGAGCCAGAGATGGCGGCCCGAGGAAAGACCGATGAGCCGGTCGAGCTGGGGCTGGATCCTCGCCTCCTCCGTGATCTCGACGAGCAGCGTGGCCGAGAGCTCGCCGGCATCGGGCACCAGCTCGTTGTAGACATCGATCTCCTGCTGGATCGCCTCCGGTTTCGCGAGGCGCTCGGCACGGCACATTTCCTGGACCTGGTTCAGGACCGTGAGCCGGCATTCGAAGAGGAGCGACATGCTGTCGCCGAGGAGGACGCGCCGCACCGCTTTCACGGCGATCACGTCCTTCCGCCAGGAGTCGCGAATCAGCTCGTATTCGTGGAGGTTCTTGACGTCGGAGAGCGCGATCTTCTTCACAGGCCGTACGCGTCCCGAAGCACCTCGATCGGATGCTTCACCGCGACATTCATCCCCTGGTGGATCTGGACTCCCGCGAGCACGCAGTCCGACGCGTAGACGTCGGCCCGCGCCGCGGCGAGGCCCTCGAAGAGCTTCTTTCCGACCACCATCGACGTGTCGAAATACTCCTCCTTCATCGCCCAGGTGCCGTCGTGGCCCGAGCACTTCTCCACCATCGTGACGGCCGCTCCCGTGGCGGCGAGGAGGTCGCGCGACTTGAAGCCCATGTTCTGAACCTTCAGATGGCAGGGCAGGTGATACGCGATCGACTTCGGGGCGTTCGGGAAGTCGAGCGCGAGAAGGCCTTTCGCCTTCAGCTCGGCGAGGAATTCGAAGAGATCACGCGTGTTCGCCGCAACGGCCTGCGTGTCCGTCACAACGGCCTGCATGGCCCTCGCGGCCGACGCAGCCGCGTTCTCTTCCCCGCTTCGCTTCTCGAGCCACGGATATTCCTTCTTGATCATGAGCGAGCAGGAAGGACCAGGCGTCACGATCGTGTAGCCGCGGTCGACCCAGCTCTTCATGGAAGCGACGAACGTCCGGCGGGCCTCGTCCGCGCCCGCGATGTCCCCCACGTCGAAGAGCGGCATCCCGCAGCACTGCGGATACGCGACCGCCACCTCGACTCGGTTCTTCTCGAGCACCGCCACCGCGGCCTGCCCGATCTCCGGCCGGTTCCACTCGACGGAGCATGTCGGGAAAAGGACGACTTTCGCGACGGGCTCCCCCGTCTGCACCGGGGCCTCGCGGGTCTCGAACCACGCCGTGAAGGTCCGCCACACGAAACGCGGCAAGTGCTTTTCGGCCGAGACGCCAAGGGTCTTCTCCAGCGCCCAGCGCGCGAGGGGCAGCGTGTTTACGAAGTTCGCGATCGGGGCGATGGGCCGCGCGAGGCGGCCGAGGGCGTCGGGGCGCGAGAGCAGACGCTCGCGAAGAGGCAAGCCCGTCTCCACCATGCGGATATTTCGCGATTCCAGGACGAGGTGCGGGACATCCACCGCCCAGCGGTGCGGCGGGATGTACGGGCAATGCGGAAGGCAGAGCTTGCACTCGTAACAGAGGTCCACGAAGTCGTCGAAGATCTTCTTCGGCAGCTTCTCCGCCTCGCCGTCCACCTCCGCGACGTCCAGCCCCTTGAAGAGCACGTCGAAGGACGGGCACAGCGAGAAGCAGCGGCGGCATCCTTGACAGATGTCCGCGACGCGCGTCAGCTCGGCGGAGAGAGAGGCTGCGTCCTTGACGGCGATCGGTGTTCCGACGGCGCCCATTCTTTTTCTGCTTTCGGATTCGGATTCGGCTTCGGATTTCTTAGAAGGGCGAGTGGGGTCTCTGCAGCCTCACGCGGACCCGTTCTTCAGCCGATCGTCGTCAGGAGCTTGCTGAAGCGGTTCGCGTGCGACTTCTCGGCGCGCGCGAGCGTCTCGAACCAGTCGGCGACCTCGGCGAAGCCCTCTTCGCGTGCCGTCTTCGCGAAGCCGGGGTACATCTGCGTGTACTCGTAGGTCTCGCCCTCGATCGCGCTCTTGAGGTTCAGCGTCGTCGAGCCGAACGGCAGGCCCGTCGCGGGATCGCCCGCTGCCTTGAGGTAGTCCATGTGCCCGTGCGCGTGGCCGGTCTCGCCCTCGGCCGTGTCACGGAAGTTCCCGGCAATCTCGGGATAGCCCTCGATGTCGGCCTTGTCGGCGAAGTAGAGGTAGCGGCGGTTCGCCTGGCTCTCCCCCGCGAAAGCGTGCTTGAGGTTTTCGTGCGTCTTTGTTCCCTTGAGCTCGGCCATGAGTCCTCCTTCGTCTTTGGTCCAGGCTAATTTAGACTTGATATAAAAAAGAATCAAGGCCCAATGGACTTATTTTTAGACTTAGTCTAAATTAAGGTCCGAGGCGGGGCCAGAATCCCCCGCTTGGGAAAGATAAGGCCAGCACAAGGAGAATTTCCATGCCCCAGCTCGTCGGCCGAATGGCCCCGGAATTCGCCCTAGAGGGCGTACTCAACGGCAAGTTCCACACGTATCGTCTTTCCGATTACAAGGGGAAATGGGTCGTCCTTTTCTTCTATCCCCTCGACTTCACGTTCGTGTGCCCCACCGAGATCCTCGCGTTCTCGGACCGGCTCGGCGAGTTCAGGAAGGTCAACGCCGAGGTGCTCGGAGCCTCCGTCGACTCGAAGTTCAGCCACCTCGCGTGGACCGAGAAGCCTCGCGAAGAGGGCGGTATCAAGGGCCTCGCGTACCCGCTCCTCGAGGATCTCGGCAAGGACCTTGCCCGGGAGTACGACGTACTGGCCGAGAACGGCAAGATCGCGCTGCGCGGCCTTTTCATCATCGACCCCGATGGTGTCGTTCAGCACGCGACGATCAACAACACCGCGGTCGGCCGGTCGGTCGACGAAACGCTTCGCGTCCTCCAGGCCTTCCAGTACGTGCTCGAGCATGGTGAGGTCTGCCCCGCCGACTGGAAACCCGGCACGAAGGCCATGAAGGCCGACTGGGAGAAGTCGAAAGAGTACTTCGCCCACTCGAAGTAATCGCTCATGCCTCTGAGAACCCATTACAAAGTCGTGATCGTCGGGTCAGGCCCTGCGGGCCTGACCGCGGCGATCTACGCCTCGCGCGCGAACCTCGAGCCGCTCGTCGTCGAGGGAATCCAGCCCGGTGGCCAGCTCACGACGACGACCGACGTCGAGAACTTCCCCGGCTTTCCGCACGGCATCCAGGGCCCCGCGCTCATGGACGTCACGCGCAAACAGGCCGAGCGCTTCGGCACCGAGATCGTCGTCGACACGGTCGTGGACGTCGACGTGGCGAAGCGGCCCTTTACGCTGACCCTCGAGTCGGCTGGAGTGATCACCGCCGACTCCGTCATCGTCGCCTCCGGGGCGTCGGCGAAATACCTCGGGCTCGAGAGCGAGAAAAATTTGCTCGGCTACGGCGTTTCGGCCTGCGCCACGTGCGATGGCTTTTTCTTCCGTGGCAAGGACGTCGTCGTCGTGGGCGGTGGCGACACGGCGATGGAGGAAGCCAGCTTCCTCACGAAGTTCTGCACGAAGGTGCACCTCGTCCACCGGCGAAGCGAGTTCCGCGCTTCGAAGATCATGGTGCAGCGCGTGCTTCAGAATCCGAAGATCGAGGTCCATTTCGACACGGTCGTCGAGGAGATCCTCGGGGAGCCGGCGACGGGCGTGAAGGGCGTGCGCCTGAAAAATGCGAAAACCGGCGGCGTGAGGACCTTGAACGTTTCAGGCTACTTCGCCGCGATCGGCCACCAACCCAACACGGGGCTCTTCAGGGGCAAGCTCGACATGGACGACGTGGGCTACCTCAAGATCCGGCATCCCTCGACGAAGACGTCGGTCCCGGGCATCTTCGCGGCAGGCGACGTCGCGGACTTCATCTACCGTCAGGCCGTCTCGGCCGCCGGCGAAGGCTGCAAGGCCGCGATCGACGCCGAGCGCTGGCTCGCCGAGTACGGCATCCGCTGACCGCCGGGTTTCTCCTAAAACGCCTGTCCCGACGAGAACGAGAGGAGCCACCCGGTCCGCCCGAGCGGGTCCGGGTGCAGCGAGCGCGCCACGTCCATGCGCAGGAGGCTGTTCTTGCTCGCGCGCGTAATCCCGATCCTGAGACCCACCCCCACGTCCGCGAGCCTCCAGAACCCGTCGGGATCTCCCCACGAATAGCCGGCGTCGCCGAAGGCGGCGAACCCGAACGAAAGAAGCTGCAGGATCTCCGGCACGACGAGGACGCGCGCCTCGACGTTTCCCACGAAATGGCGGTCGCCCTCCACGGCATGAAGGCGATACCCGCGCATGCCGTTGAAGCCGTCGAGCGGAAGCTGGCTCTCCGGGTCGAGGTTCCACCCGACGGAGGTCGAGAGGCGTCCCACCAAGGTCCACGGCTCGAGAAGGAAGTAGGCCCGCGTGTCCGCCGAAAGAAGGGCGTTCTCGAATCCGCCGTGCAGGCGCGTCGACGCGGCGACGGTCGCGAGGGCGAAGCCCGACGGGATGAGCGTCCCCGTGCTGCCCGACACGAGCGCCCGGCCCGCCGCTTCCGAAGCGCCGAAGTGAGGCGAAGCGCCAAGCTCCACCTGGTAACTGGTCGCCAGGTTGAAGTCCTCGTCGCGGTCGATCTGGTCGACCAGGCGCTTCGTGATCCAGTCCGAACCCGCGCGCGCGTAGCCGAGGGAGAGGAACAGGAAGGTCCGTTGAGACCGGTCCACGGGAGGCGCGGCGCCGAGACCGCCGTCCAGAAGCCTCACCGTCGTCCACTCGATCGAGCCGAGGAGCCGGTCCGCGCCGTCCGGATCGCGGGACACCAGGCGTCCACCGGTCAGGAGAATGCCGCGCTCCTCTTCCTTCCAGAGCGTCGACTCCGCTCCGCCGGCATAGAGCTTCGTATCGAAGTCGAAACGCCGGAGCGTACTCTGGAGAGCCCACGGGGCGTCGAGCGCATAGAAGGGGCGCCCCAGGGCGAATTGGAGAAATCGGCCGTCGGAGTTGTCCGCCGCATCGAGCCGCAGCAGATTGTGCGGAACGAAGAGATCCGGGTCGGCGTAGAAGACGGAACGCGAGAAGCGGTCGATGTCCTTCTCCCATCCGAACCCGAACTGGCGGCCGGTGCCGACGAGGTTGTATTCCTCGGCTCCCATCGAGTAGGTCGTCACGCCGCCCTTGTTCGAAAGAGAGCCGCGCAGGAGAAGCGTCCATGCGTCGGCGGTCTCGACGACGACGCGGGTTCCCTCCGCGTGCACGTATGCCCTGCGAAAGAGCCCGAACGCGCGCAGGTTCCGCTCGGTCTCGGCGAGGAGGTCCGGGCGAAGATCGTCTCCGGGTTGAAAGAGAAGCTGATCCTGAATGAACGACGAGCGGGTCGTGAAGTGGAGGGCGTTCGCGAGCCCGTAGGGAAAGAACGATTTCGCCGCCTCCTGGGGCGCGAAGACGTTCGTCGTCCGGATCTCGACCGCGTCGATGCGCGGAGCCTCCTGTGCCGCGAGGCCGCGGCCGAGAAGCCCGAGGAGCGCTGCGGTCGCCGCGCAGGCCGCCAGCCCGTTGCGGGTCAGCTCTTCGTGGGGTTCCAGAGAGGCTCCGGCTCCTGTCGCGTCTTCGCGGCCCAGCGGCCCAGGACGAAGAGCAGATCCGAAAGGCGATTGAGATAGATGAGGGCGTGGGTGCCAACGGCCTCCTGCCGAGCGAGCGTCGTCACGAGGCGCTCGGCCCGGCGGCAGACGGTGCGCGCCTGGTGCAGAAACGCCGAGACCCAGCCACCGCCCGGCAGCACGAAGGACTTCAGCTCCGGCAGGCCGGCGTTCAGATCGTCGATCGTCTTCTCGAGGAACGAGACGTGGCGAGCTTCGATGACGGGCTGCTTCGGATGGCGGTTCTGCGGGAGCGTGGCGAGATCCGATCCGAGATTGAACAGCTCGTTCTGGATCTGCTCGAGGACGGCGTCGAGCCGGTCGAGATCCGCTTTGCGGGCGGCACCTGCGTCGTCGCGGTTCGCCGTGCGCACGAGCCCGAGAAGCGCATTGAGCTCGTCCACCGTGCCGTAGCTCTCGATGCGAATCGCGTCTTTCGCAATCCGCTGGCCGCCCACGAGGCTCGTCTCTCCGGCATCGCCTCCCCGGGTGTAAACGCGGTTGATCCGGATGGCCATGCGGTCCCCTTCGCCCCAAGATTACACTCGGGACGCGGCACCTCGATGCGACAGAGCGCGTACCGGACCGACTATCACGTCCACACGGGCCGCTGCGGCCACGCCGGCGGCCAGATGCGGGAGTACGTTCTCACGGCGCTCGGGAGGGGCCTGGCCGAGATCGCCTTCACGGACCACATTCCCCTCTACTTCCTGCCGGGTGAGGATCCCGATCCCACGATCGCGATGACGCGCGCGGAGCTGCCCGACTATGTCGAGGAGGTTCGAGTCCTCGAGGAGGAGTTCGCGGGCCGGATCGACGTGCTCCTCGGCCTCGAGGCCGACTACGCGGAAGGCCATGAGGCCGCGCTCGAGGAGATTCTCCAAGTCCACGACTGGGACGTCGTCCTCGGCTCCGTGCACTGGGTGGCCGGCGGCTGGATCGATGCCCCCGGCTCCGCGAAGCGGCATGGGACCGAAGGTTCGGAAAATCTCTGGCGCGAGTACTACCGGCTCCTCGCAAAGGCGGCGCGAAGCGGGCTCTTCGACGTCCTCACGCACTTCGACCTCCCGAAAAAATTCGGCCACCGCATGCCGGCGGACGTGACGGATGCCGAGGACGCGGCCGTGGCCGCCGCGCGAGACGCCGGGGTCGCGATCGAGGTCTCGAGCGCCGGGCTGCGCAAGGCCGTGGGCGAGGAGTATCCGGCTCCTCCACTCCTCCGAAAGCTCGTCGGCGCGGGCGTTCCGATCGTCTTCTCGTCGGACGCTCACGCGCCCGCGGAAGTGGCATGGGGGCGCGAAAAGATCGAAGCGGCGGCGCATGCAGCCGGTGCCGGGGAGCACTTGAGTTTTCGAAGAAGAAAGAGAAGACGACACCCTTTCTAAGAAATCTTCTCTTCCTCCGAAACCACCTCGACCGAGAACGTGGGCGTGATCGTGAGCTTCAGCGCCGCAAGGCGGCAGGGCCAGTTTTCCTTCTTCACCCGCGCGTCCACGCGATCCCAGATCCACCGCGCGAGGTTCTCGGCCGTGGGGACGCGCGTCGCGAACTCGGGGATCTCCTCGTTGAGATTCCGGTGGTCGAGCGGCCGGTCGACTTCTTCCTTCAGAATGCGGTCGAGGTCGGTGAGATTCACGATCATGGCCGAATCGACGTCCGCCGTGCCCGCCACGGACACCTCGAGCGTGTAGTTGTGGCCGTAGCCGGCAGGGTTCGACGCGTCTCCGTATGTCGCGCGGTTCCACTCCGCGCTCTTTTCCGGGTTGAAGAGGCGATGCGCCGCGTTGAAGTGGATCGTGCGCGAAAGAAAGAGCATCGCGCCGGACTATAAAGCCCGCGCGCCTTTCCCGAAACCCGTTGCGGCTGCCGGGCCCTACCGCGGCGTGGCCACGGCCGCCGGGACGGCGCGTTCGATCTCTTCGGCGAGGCGCCCCGGATCGACTTCCTGGAGCTCGTACTGCGCGCGCACGGCAGGCTTGGCAATCCTCACCACACGTGTCAGGTCGATCGGGGTCCCGACGACGACGACGTCACACGGGGTCCGCGAAATCGTCTCGGCGAGCTCGGCCACCTGCGCGGCGCCGTAGCCCATCGCCGGGAGGATGCCTGCCGCGTTGGGGTATTTCCGGAAGGTCTCCGCGATCGTGCCGACGGCATAGGGCTGCGGGTCGACGATCACCGCGGCACCGGCCTTCTTCGCCGCGACGAGGCCGGCTCCGAAGCTCATCCCGCCGTGTGTCAGCGTCGGACCGTCCTCGACGACGAGGGCGCGCTTGCCGCGGACGAGCTCGGGCTTCTCACAGACGACCGGCGAGTTCGTCCGAAGGACGCGCGCCCGCGGGTTCAGCTTCGCGGCCACGGTCTCGATCGCGTGGATATTCCCTTCGTCCGCCGTGTCGCACTTGTTGATGAGGATGACGTCGGCCCGCCGAAAGTTCGCCTCGCCCGGATGGTAGGCGGTCTCGTGGCCGGGGCGATGCGGATCGGCGATGCAGATGTGGAGATCGGGCACGTAGAACGGCAGGTCGTTGTTTCCCCCGTCCCAGAGGATGACGTCGGCTTCCGCCTCTGCGCGCTTCAGGATCTGACCGTAGTCGACGCCCGCGTACACGATGAAGCCGTTGTCGAGGTGCGGCTCGTACTCCTCGCGCTCCTCGATGGTGCACTTTTCGCGGTCGAGGTCGGTGTACGTCGCGAAGCGCTGGCAGGCCTGTGCCGCGAGATCGCCGTACGGCATCGGGTGGCGCACGGCGACGACAGAGAGCCCCCACTCCTTGAGGATCCTCGAGAGGTACCTCGTCGTCTGGCTCTTGCCCGCGCCCGTCCTCACGGCCGTGACGGCGATGACGGGGACCTTCGACTTCAACATCGTCCGGTTCGCGCCCAGGAAGAGGAAGTCCGCTCCCGCCGCGACCGCCCGGGATGCGAGGTGCATGACCTGCGTGTGCGCCACGTCCGAGTACGAGAAGACGCAGAGGTCGACATTCTCGCGGCGGATCAGGCCCTCGAGCTCGTCCTCGGCGACGATGGGGATGCCGTCCGGGTAGAGCGATCCGGCGAGGGATGCGGGATAGCGCCGTCCGTCGATGCCCGGGATCTGCGTCGCGGTGAAGGCGACGACCCGGCAGTCGGGCTTGTCCCGGAAAACCGTGTTGAAGTCGTGGAAATCGCGGCCCGCCGCGCCCAGAATTACGACACGCCTCACGGGGCTCTGCATGGAAACCCTCCGGCGGGGAGAGCCCCGCATCCAAAGTCTAGGGCAGAGGCCCTCCGGGAGGCCTGATTCGGATGCTTCAGCAGGGGGAAAACCTGCCAGGTTTTCCCCCTGGCCCCCCTTTCGGGTTACCGAACCCCGAGCAGCTCCACTTCGAACAGGAGCGTCGCGTTCGGCGGGATTGCACTGCCGGCGCCGCGCGCGCCGTAGCCGAGGCCCGGAGGAATCAGAAGCGTCCGCTTGCCTCCGATCTTCATCGTGGCGACGCCTTCGTCCCAGCCCTTGATGACGCGGCCCTGGCCAAGCGGAAACTCGAACGGCTGCCCTCTGTCGACCGAGCTGTCGAACTTCTTGCCCTTCGCGCCGTTCTCCCAGAGCCAGCCCGTGTAGTGCATGACGCACGTCTGGCCGGTCTTCGGCGAGGCGCCGGTGCCTTCCACCGTGTCCTCGTACTGGAGACCTGAGGGCGTCGTCTTCATCTTCGACTCCTTCTTGTCCGCGGCGACGGCGGGCTTTGCCGGTGCGGGCTTTTCGTCGGCGCGGGCGGGAAGCGCGAGGGAGGCGGCAAAGGAGCACGCCAGGAGAATCTTCGAGATACTCATCGAACTCTCTCTTTCTTTCATCGAGTCTTTCCGGGGGGCGCAGTTTACAGCGGCGTCACGGAAGTCACGCACGCCTCGAGTCGCTCGACGTCGCCCTTCGAGCCTAGGTAGATCGGTGTCCTCTCGTGGTTCGCGGTGGGCTGAATCTCGAGGATGCGCCGCCTGCCGTCGCTGGCCGCGCCCCCCGCCGCCTCGGCGACGAGCGCGAGAGGGGCCGCTTCGTACATCAGGCGGATCTTGCCTTTAGGGCTCGTTCCCGTGGACGGGTAGAGATAGATCCCGCCTTTGAGGATGATGCGGTGGAAGTCCGAGACGAGCGCTCCGGAGTAGCGCGTCGAGTAGGGACGCCCTGTCGCGGGATCGTTCTGGCGCACCCACTCGAGGAACAGGCGTGGGCCACGCTCCCAGTCGAGGACGGTGCCCTCGTTCGCGCCGTAGTACGGCCCGTGGTCGGGAATGCGGATCTCGGGGTGCGAGAGAAGAAACTCGCCGATGACAGGGTCGAGCGTGAACCCGTGCACCGTGCGCCCTTCGGTGTAAACGAGCGTCGTGGACGGGCCGTAGAGGAAATACCCGGCGACGACCTGCTCGAGGGAGATACGCGAAAGGAGGTCTGCCTCCGTCGTGACCGCGCCCCGCCCCGACAACCGCCTCACCGAGAAGATCGAACCCACGTTGGCGTTCACGTCCAGGTTGGACGAGCCATCCAGCGGGTCGAGGAACACGATGTACTTCCCCGACGCGACATTCTCGGGGAGGTGCGCCGGAAGGTCCATCTCCTCGGTCACGACCGTCGGAACGAGCTGTCCGTATGCGAACGCCTCGAGGAAGACCTCGTTCGCGAGCGCGTCCAGCTTCTGCTGCTGTTCGCCCTGGACGTTTACCGCTCCTGAGGCACCGAGAACGTCCGTGAGGCCGGCCGAGGAAAGGATGCGGCTGATGCGCTTGCCCGCGAACTCGAGCTGCGAGAGCAGGGCCGACAGCTCGCCCGTCGCGTCCGGGATCTGCCGCTCGGTCTCGAACAAAAACCTTTGGAGACGAGTCCCGATCTTAGCCATCTCTCCTCCTCTGGGGATCCGGGGCAGCCTCCGCGCCCGCGCGCGCGGCGCCGAGAAGAGCGCATGCGTCGTTCACCACGACCTTGACCGGAATCTTCGCAAGCAGCGTCGCGAAGCGCCCCTTGTCGCAGAAGGCCCCGAAAAACGTCCCGTCGAGGAGCTTCGGCAGGATCCGGGGGGCGATCCCGCCGCCCACATAAACGCCGCCCGTCGCGAGGACTTTGAGCGCGAGGTTTCCGGCCTCGCCGCCGTAAATCGAGATGAAGTGCTCGAGGGCGCGCGCGGCCACGGGATCCTTCCCGGCGAGCGCGGCAGCCGTCACGGCCGGAGATGCATCGCCCGCCGCCGCGATCTCGGCCGAGAGCCAGGCAGGCTCGTCCTCCGCCGAGCGCGAGCGCTCGAACGCGTAGAGCGCGGCGAGGCCGGGCCCCGAGAGAACCCGCTCGAAGGAGACGTGGCTGTACGTGCGATGGAGGTGCCTCAGGAAGTCGATCTCGAAAGGATTGCGCGGCGCAAAAGACGCATGTCCGCCCTCGGAGGCCTGTGGCTCGAACCGGCCGCCCCTCCGCACGAGGTAGGCCTCCCCGAGCCCGGTCCCGGCGGAAATGAGGGCCGCGGTCCCCTGGAGATCCGGCGTGCCCGCGTTCACGACGGCGAAGTCCTCACCGGAAAGCTCCGACAGGCCGAGCGCGTTCGCGAAGAGGTCGTTCACGAGCGCCACGCAACCGAGCGCGAGCTGTCCGGCGAGAAGGGAAGCATCCACGACCCAGGACAGGTTCGTGGCCTCACAGCGCCCGTCGTGCACCGGGCCGGCGACGCCGAAGCCGGCGGCGAGAACGCGCCGGCCCGCGAGAAACGTCTCGACGGGTCCCTCGAGTCCCGGGACCTCGCGGCTCCGAAACTCTTGCTCGTCCTTCCGCACGAGCCTTCCCGACTCGATCTCGAAGAGCGCGAGACGCACGTTCGTGCCGCCGATGTCGCCCGCGAGGATCATCGATCGGCAGGGGCCGATGCCTTCGGCCGCGGAAGATTCTTCGAAAGGGAAAGAGCGGCGGAGTCCGCGAGGATCACCAGTGTCCCGTCGGGGTTGAGGCGCGCGGCCGGCAGCGCCTCGTCGTCCGCGAGGACGCGGGCGAGGGCCGGGGCCTTGTCCTTCCCCGTGACGAGAAGCGCCACGTGGCGCGCGGCGTTCAGAAGAGGCAGCGTGAACGTGACGCGCGAGGGAGGCGGCTTCGGCGAGTCTTCGACACACAGAACGAGCCGCTGAGTCTCCTCGAGGGAAGAATGCCCGGGGAAGAGAGATGCCGTGTGTCCGTCCGGGCCGAGCCCCAGGAACACGAGATCGAAACGGGGGATTCCCTTCGAAGAGGACGGGGAGAAGATGGAGAACGCCCCGCGCACCTCGGATTCATAGCGCTCAGCGGCGTCCGGTTCATCCACGGGGACGCGGTGAACGTTCTTCTCAGGGATCGGGACGTGGCGCAGCAGCGCGTCGAAAGCCGCTTCGTCGTTGCGATCCGGATGGCCCGCGGGCACGCGCCGCTCGTCGCCGAAAAAGACGTGCGTGGCTTCCCAATTCACCTTCCTGGCGATCAGGGGTGCCGTCAGGAGCCGGTAACACGCGAGGGGTGTCGTCCCCCCTGCGAGGGAGACGAAGAATCTTCCTCTTTCGGCGACGGCCTGGGCCGCGAGGTTCACGAAGAGAAAAGCCGCCGCATCGGCGACATCGTCCGCCGTGCCGAACGCGAGAACTTCCCTCACGGCCTCCGCCAACGTCTCCCGTCCCTCGCGAGCAGCGCCACGGACGCATCGGGCCCCCAGGTGCCCGCTTCGTAGTTCGGATGGTCGAGAGGCGGGTTGTCGCGCCACACGTCGAGCAGTGGCGTCACGTGCTCCCAGGCGGCTTCGACCTCGTCGCGCCGCGCGAAGAGCGTGGAGTCGCCGTGGATCGCGTCCATGAGGAGCCTCGCGTAGGCCTCGGGCTGCGACGCGCCGAAGAACTCGCTGTAGCGGAAGTCCATCGTCACGGGGTCGACCTTCGTGACGGGCCCGGGCACCTTCGCCCCGAACTTCAGCGCGATGCCCTCGTCGGGCTGGATGCGCAGGACGAGGGCGTTCGGCTCCTGCCGAAGGACGCCGACCTGGCGGAAAAGAGCGATCGGCGGCGTCTTGAACTGGATCGCGATTTCCGTGACGCGTTTCTGGAGCCGCTTGCCAGCCCGGAGGTAGAACGGCACGCCCGCCCAGCGCCAGTTCTCGATCTGCACCTTCCACGCCGCGTACGTCTCGCGGAGGGACATCGGGTTGACGTCCTTCTCCGCGCGATAGCCGACGACCGTCTTCCCGTCCACCGCGCCCGGTCCGTACTGTCCGCGCACGCTGTCGCGCAGGATCTCCTCGCCCGACTGCGGCTGGATGGACCTCAGCACCTTCACCTTCTCGTCGCGCACCGCGTCCGGGTCGAAGGCGACGGGCGGCTCCATCGCGACGAGACACAGGAGCTGGAGAACGTGATTCTGGATGATGTCGCGGAGGACGCCGGCCTCCTCGTAGAACTTCCCTCTGTTCTCGACGCCGATGGACTCGGCCACGGTGATCTGCACGTGGTCGACGTAGCGGCGGTTCCATAGCGGCTCGAAAATGCCGTTTCCGAGCCTCAGGACGAGGATGTTCTGCGTCGTCTCCTTGCCGAGGTAGTGGTCGATACGGAAGATCTGCCGCTCGGCGAAGACCTGGGACAGCTCCTCGTTCAGCGCGCGGGCCGTCTGGAGATCGCGCCCGAACGGCTTTTCCACGATGACGCGCGACCAGGGGCCGTCGACCCGGTAGACGAAGCCCGCCTGGCCGAGGTTTTTCACCACGGCGCCGATCGAGGAGGGCGGGATCGCGAGATAAAAGAGCCGGTTACCCGGAAGGCCCCGCTCCTTTTCGATCGCCCCGAGGCGTGCCTTGAGGTCGGTGAAGTTCTTCGAAATCGTCAGGTCGCCCCGGAAGAAAAAGAGTCGGGAGGCAAACGAGGTCCATTCCGCTTCCTCGACGGGCTTCTTTCGCGCAAACTCGGCGAGCGCGGCCTTCATCTCGGCGCGGTAGGTTTCGTCGGACTCGCCTGTCCGCGCATAGCCGACGATGGCCGTCGTGGGAGGAAGCTGCTTTTCCCGATGCAGCTCGAAAAGCGCGGGGACGAGCTTGCGCTTGCTGAGGTCGCCAGAGCCTCCGAAGATGACCATCGTCGCGGGGTCGGTCGAAATCGCGCTAGACATCTTGTCCTCTCCGGCGTCAGCGCTTCGCGGACAGAGCCTCGCGGACGGTTCTCGCGATGGCCGGCCCGTCGAGGCCCATGAGCGCGTACAGGTCTTTCGCGGGTCCCGACGACGAGTAGAACGTGACGCCCATCTTCCTCACGCGCGCGGAAATGCCGAGGTCGTTGAGGCGGGCCTGTATCCACGTCCCGAGGCCCGTTTTCGGGTTGTGGTCCTCGACGGTGACGACGACCCCGTGCCGCGCGACGTGTTCGAGGTCGGAGTCCGAGAGGTCGCTCCACGCGGCCACGGACACGAGGTCGACGCGCGTCCCCTCCTTCGCGAGCGCGTTCCAAGCGTCCAGCGCGTACGGCAGCATGTTGCCGGCGCAAACGAGGGAAACGCCGTCGCCCTCGCGGATCCTATCGGCGCGCGTCGGATCGAAGACGTATTCGCCCGCGAAAAACGGCGTCCCGTCCTCCTTCAGCGCGATTGGGATCTTCGAGCGCCCCATGACGAGCGCGTGGTTCCCGCGATGCGTCGCCATCCACCGCGTGGCGCGGTCGGTCTGGTTCGGATCGGCCGGCGTGAAAACCTTCCAGCCGAACGTGGAGTTCAGAAGAGCGAAGTAATCGATGGAATGGTGCGTCTTGCCGTCCTCGCCCACGTCGATCCCCGCGTGCGTCACGGCGAGCTTCACGTTCGCCTCGTTGATGTCGTTCAGGCGCTGCTGGTTGTAGGACTCGGCCACGCCGAACATCGCGAACTCGCCCCACCACGCGGCGACGCCGGCGAGCGACAGCGCGCCCGTGACGACGGCCGCGTTGTGCTCGGCGATTCCACCCTGGAAGAAGCTCTTCGGAAACGTCTCCAGGAACTTGTCTGTCTTCGTCGAGACCGAAAGGTCGCAGTCCAGAACGGCCATCGGGACGCCGGAGGACGCGTGCGCCGCCGCCGAGAGAGCTCCGAGATCGGCGAGCGCGGTGCCGAAAGAGCTCCGGTTGTCGGTTTTCATGTCGGGTGCGTAGATCCGCGGCGCGCCGCCCTCGGGAAGGACGACCGCCTCGTCCGGGCGATGCGGAAGGACGCGGCGCCAGTCGGGCGCGGGCTTCCTCCTCTCGGCGATCCAGTGGTCGAGATCGTCGGCCACGCCCAGGATGGCGAGCGCCTCGCGGCACTTGTCGCCGGGCAGCGCCGCCCCGTGCCACTTGAAGCCCTCCTTCTCCATGAAGGGGACGCCTTTCGACATGACCGTGCGGCAGGCGACGAGCGTCGGGCGGCTCGCGTTCAGGGCCGCGCGCACGGCGCGATACACGGCTCTGACGTCGTGGCCGTCGATCTCGATGACCCCCCAACCATCCGCCTCCCAGTCGGCGACGATGTGCTGCGGCATGATGTCCGCGTTGCTTCCGGAGAGCTGCTGGTGGTTCCAGTCGAGGACGGCCACGAGATTCGTCAGGCCGTAGCGCGCCGCGAAGCGTCGCGCCTCCGAGGGCTGGCCCTTTTGCTGCTCGCCGTCTCCCATTCCACAGAACACGCGCGCGCCATTCCCCTTGATTCTTGCCGCGAGCGCGAAGCCCACGGCAGCCGAGAAGCCCTGCCCGAGATTGCCCGTGCCCCAGTCGATGCCCGGCACGTCCCTTTCGACGTGCCCCTCGAACGGCGAGCCGCCGCGGCGAAAACCCAGGAGAGGCAGGGAGGGGTCGAAGTATCCGAGCCGCGCGAGCGCAGCGTACGAGCCGGGAGAAATGTGCCCGTGGCTGATCACGACACGGTCGCGACCCTCCTTGAAAGGATTCTTCGGATCGCAGTTCCCGAAGCCCCACAGGACGAGCAGAAAGTCGAGGGACGACATCGAGCCGCCGGGGTGCCCCGAGGCGGCGAGCGTCGTCATCTTCAGGATGTCGCCGCGCGCGGCGGTCCCGAGAGCGGCAAGACGCGTGACCTGCGCATCCGCGAGCTCGGCGCCGTCGAAGCTGCCGAGGATCACGCCTTCACTCCCGCGGACGCCTTCACGGCCTCGGCGCGGCGCGACTCGATCGTCGCGAGAAGTTCCTCGTAGGATTTCGCGAAGAGGACGACACCATCCTTTTGGAGCTGCTCGCCCACCGCCTCGATGTCGATCCCGACGGCACGAAGCTCGTCGAGCGTTTTTTTCGCCTCGGCGACCCCTTCCAACACGGTGTCTCTCGGCGTCCTGCCGTGATCGAGGAGAGCCTCGAGCGTCTTTTCGGGCATCGTGTTCACGGTGTCGGAGCCGATGAGGTTCTCGACGTAGAGAAGATCGGAGTAGGCGGGGTTTTTCGTGCCAGTGGACGCCCAGAGCGGCCGTTGGACGCGCGCGCCTTTCGCGCGGAGGGCGGCGAACGGCGCGGCGTTGAGAATCGAGAGAAAGTCCTCGTAGACGACCTTCGAGTTCGCGAGGCCCGCCTTGCCTAGAAGACTCTCGAGGCGGGTCTTCTCCGCCCCTGCGGCCTTCTGGATCTTCTCGCCGAGGAGCTTGTCGACGAGCGTGTCGACGCGGGAGACGAAGAACGACGCGACCGAGTGGACGCGCGGGAGGTCCCCCCCCTTCGCCGCGAAGTCCGAAAGGCCGTCGAGGTAAGCGCTCGCGACCTCGCCGTAGTGCTTGCGATTGAACATGAGCGTGATGTTGATCGAGATCCCCTCGCCGATCAGGCGGCGGATCGCGGGAACGCCGGCGGGCGTCGCGGGCACCTTGATGAAGACGTTCGGGCGAGAGAGCGCCGAAGAGAGCCGCTTCGCCTCGGCCACGGTCTTCTGCGTGTCGGCCGCGAGCGAGGGCAGGACTTCGAGCGAGATCCACCCATCCACGGGATTTCGGTCGTGCAGCGCGCGAAACGCGTCCGCGCCCTCGGCGATGTCCTTTCTGGTGAGCGCATCGTAAATCGCAAAAGCGTCTTTTCCGTCGCGGGCGAGGCGTTCGAGGTGCGCGTTGTAGTCGCCTTCGTTTTTCAGGATGGCCTGGCCGAAGATCGTCGGGTTCGACGTCACCCCGTAGATCGAGCCGGCTTCGATCAGCGACGACAGCCGCCCGGAATGGATCATCTTCGAGGAGATGCTGTCCAGCCACACGGCCTGGCCGCGGCGGCGATATTCGATGGGTGCGCTCATGGCATTGCCTCCCGGACGTGACAGATCGTATTACGACGGGGGACCATAGAAAGGCATCCGCGCGCCGAGAGCGGTCAGCCGCTCCACGATCGCCTCCCGAAGCTCGGGAACCCCGTCTCCGGTCGCCGCCGAGATCCGGATCCCGTCGGCCGCGAGCACGTCCGGGTGCGGGCGGTCGGTCTTGTTGTACGCGAGGAGGATGCGCCGCCTCTCCACACCGAAGCCCGCGATCACCTCCTCGGCGACGGCGCGCTGCTCGGCTGCCTGCGCGGACGACGCATCCACGACGTGGACGAGCAGGTCCGCGTCCTTCACCTCGGCGAGCGTGGACTTGAACGACGCCACGAGCGTGTGCGGGAGCTTGCGCAGGAAACCGACCGTGTCGGCGAGCACGATCGCGCGCCCGCCCACGCCGTGGAGGCGCGCGTGCCGCGGGTCGAGCGTGGCGAAGAGGCGGTCCTCGGCGAATTCCTTCGAGGACGTCAGCCGGTTGAAGAGCGTCGTCTTCCCCGCGTTCGTATAGCCGACGAGCGAGACCGTCGCGACCCGCTTGAGCCCTTTTCGCCTCACGTCGCGCTGCGTCTCGATGCGTGAGAGCTCTTCCTTGAGCTTCGCGATGCGCGTGCGCACGCGACGACGGTCCAGTTCGATCTTCCGCTCGCCCGCGCCGCCCCGGAACGCGCCGCCGCCGCGCTGCTGGGCCAGGCCCAGGGTCGGGCCCGCGAGGCGTGGAAGCTCGTACTGCAACCTCGCGAGCTCGACCTGCGTCATGGCTTCCCGCGAACGCGCGCGGGAGGCGAAGATGCGAAGGATGACGCCCGCGCGGTCGAGTACCTGCGTCGGAAGCTTCTTGTCGAGATTCCGCGCCTGCGTGGGCGTGAGCTCGTCGTCGAACACCGTCCAGCCGACGTGCTGTGCGCGCGCCGCTTCGGCGAGCTCCTCCACCTTCCCCGAGCCGACATACGTTGCGGGGTCGGGCCCGCGGCGCTCCTGGAGCGCGCGCGCGACGACCTGGCCGCCCGCCGTCTCGACGAGGCGCTCCAGCTCGTCGAGCTGGTCCTCGGCCATCTCCCTCGGGATTTCGCGCCCGTAAACACCCACGAGGATCGTGCGACGGGAATCGGGCTTTTCTTCGGGTGGAGGAGGACTTTCCTTCCCGGGACGTCGCGGGCTCACCGCAGGGATGCTAGCGTAGGAGGCGTGAGACGCGCGGCCGGCCCCCCGAACCTCGCCCTCCTCGGCGAGCGTCTCGAGGCCCTGAGGCGCGAGTGGCGCTCGCGCCGGCTCGACTCGGACCCGCTCGTCTTCGCGCACCGCTATGCCGATCCGGCGGATCGAGAGGTCGTGGCCTTCCTCTCCGCCTCGCTCGCGTTCGGGCGCGTCGCGTCCATCCAGGCTTCGGTCGCACGGGTTCTCGCGGCGCTCGGGCCGAGACCCGCGGCATTCCTCGATGCTTGGGGCGAGAGGCCCATCCCTTCGTTGAAGCGTTTCGTCCATCGGTGGGTCACGGGAAAGGACGTTGAAGAATTTCTTCGAATGGTGAAGAGGGCGAGGCACGCGCACGGCTCTCTCGGCGCGCTCTTCGCGGCGGGAGACGAAGAGGGGGAGAAGACCGGGGATTTCTTAGAAGGTGAAGAGCGCGGGCCGCAAGCGCCTCGCGGAACACGGGACGCCGGCCCGAATCGGGCCGCCCATTCGGATTACGTCGCCGCCCTCTCTTCCTTTCATAGAAATCTTCGGGCCTTATCCCCTCGCTCCACCAAACGCTCGCGGGGGCTGAAGTTCCTCCTCCCGGCGCCCACGAGCGGCTCGGCTTGCAAGCGCTCCCACCTCTTCCTGCGCTGGATGATCCGGACGGAGGGCTTCGACCTCGGCCTCTGGAGGGGCGGGCGCTTCACGCCCGTGCGCCTGCTCCTCCCGATGGACACGCACGTCCACCGTATCGCGCGCACCCTCGGCCTCACGCGCCGACCCACTGCCGACCTCGCGGCGGCGCGCGAGGCGACAGGCTGGCTGCGCCGCCTCAAGCCGGAAGACCCCGTCGCCTATGACTGGCCGCTCTCGCGCCTCGGCATCCTCGGCCTGCCCATGACGCTGCCGGCGGCTCGCGCATGAAGGATTCGCAGCGCCTCCTCGTCGTCCTCGCGGCCGCGGCCCTCGTCGCTGCGGCGCTCGGCTACCTCGCGAAAGACGCGTTGCTCCCGCCCGCCGCGCCCCGTCCCGCCGCCTTATCCACGGTGGCGGCGGCGCCCGCGGGATCTCTCGTCGTTCTCGCACACGACGGCGCGCGGCGCGACCTCGCGTCGAAAACGGGCAAAGGGCTGATCCTGCATTTCTGGGCCACGTGGTGCCCGCCGTGCCGCGAGGAGATGCCCGAGCTCGTGAAGTTCGTCGGGGACACGAAGAGCGACGCGAACGTCGAGTTCCTCTCGGTCTCGGTGGACGAGGACTGGAAGACCGTGGACGTGTGGTTGAAGGAGCACGGGATCTCGGGCCTGCCCGTCGCTCTGGATCCCCGGGGTGCGACGGCGCACCTCTACGGGACGGACGCCTACCCCGAGACGTGGTTCATCGCGCCGTCCGGCCAGATCGTCCAGCACGCAGTGGGCGAGATGGACTGGAGCTCTCCGAAGTTCCGGGCGTTCGCGGCGGAGTTCAGCCGCGCGTCGGGCGCGCAGAAGGCCAACTAATCAGTTCGATGCGTCGAGGAGGGAGAGCGTGACGTCCGCCTTCGCGGCGCCCGAAGAGGCGACGGCCACCGGCTGCGACTTCTCACCGAAGAGCTCGTGCCACGTCCTGAGTCGGTAGGTGCCGGGCGGGACGCGAGGGAATGAGAAGCGGCCTTCCGCGTCGGTCACGGCCGCGTAGGGAGTGTCCGCCACGAAGAGCCACGCCGTCATCCACGTGTGGACGTCGCACTTCAGGCGCACGATGCCCTGCGCCGTGAACGTCTCGGTGAAGGTCTGCCCCCTGACCGGGAGCGCCCGGTTGAAGATCTGCGCGGCGCCTGCCGTCGTCGCGTGGACGTTGTGGAGCACGGGGTCCGAGTTTCCGATGACCACCGGCGCGCCCTTCGACACGACCTGCACGTACGGCACGAACTGGCAGTTCTTCTGGTCGAGGTGAAACGGCCCCTTCGGAAGCGCGCCGCCTTTCGCGCCTTCGAGCCACACGATTGCGTTCGCAAGACCCTTGTCCTTCGCGAGAACGAGCGCCGGCGAGAGTCTGTCGGCCTTGCCGCAGATCGCGACGTCCGCGTTCACGGGCCGCGGCGCGAGCTTCGGGACAGGGCCGGAGAGAGTCACTTTGCCAAAGACCCCGCTCGAGGGCGCTGACGGCGCACTGCCTGCTGCCGGTTCGGCGCGTGTTTCGAAGATTTTCTTAGAAGGTGAAGAGGGGGAAGGCGAAGAAAAAAGCAGCAGCGCGAGAAGAACGAGCGCGACCCGAAAACGCACGGGCGACCTTATCTTCCCTAGTTTGCCGCGACGACCGCGGGCGGTTTCGCCTTGTTCGGCGCCTGAGGCGCCGTGAGGAAGTCGTTGCCGAGCGACCAGATGTGGTCACGCAGGGCCCTCGTGACGCGATCGGGATCGCCGATGTAGGCCTTCGCCTCCTCCTCGGAGCCCCAGATCGCGACGAGATCCTTCTTGAGACCCGCGAACGCGGGCGCGTCGAAGGCCGGCGCGAGAGGCGAGATGCGCCTTGCGGGCTTGCCCGGCCCCTCGTCGATCTTCGGGAAGTTCGTGGGCATGCGCGTGCCCGGCATCCACTCCTCGGGCCGCTTGATCCAGTCCGCGATCCACTCGTACCGCAGGCGCGTGTGCGCCGCCGCGAGAATGGGCGCGAGATCCGCCGGCGTCTTGCCCGCCCGAAGCGCGAGTTGGAAGGCGTCCTGCGACGTCGGATGGCACTGGGCGCACTTCAGCGCATCGAACGTCTTCGCTCCCGCCGCGCGCGAGCGCGCGTCGAGCGCCTCGACGCGCTTCTCGAAGGGATAGCGCGCCTTATCGAGAGAGGCGAAGTACGACGTGAGACCGTTGAGCTGGTCCGGGTTGAATTCGAAGGTCGGCATGCGGACCTTCAGCCACGGCCGTATCTGGCCCGAGCGCGGCGAATTAAGGAAAGAGAACAGCCAGTCGCTCTGCACCTTGGCGCCCTCGCCGCGGATGATGGGCGGTGCGAGCGCGAGGTCGATCTTGTTCGCCGTCATGGCCTCGCGGATCCCTCCGCCCTTGTCTTCGAGGATGTGGCAGCCCTGGCAGTTGAAGTCCTTCACGATGCGGCGCCCGGCTTCCACCGCGCCATGCGAGCCGGCGGCCTTCACGACGAGCGAATCGGCCATGTCGTCCCTCTGCATCCCGAGGATCGCCGTCTGGACGGCTTCGATCTCCGCTCCCGAGAGCGAGAACTGCGGCATCTTGAGCTTCTCCTGGAAGCTCTTGACCTTCTCGCGGTCGAAGCTCCGCGGATCGGCGACCTTCTGCGCGAGCCAGTCGGCGCGGGTGTGAGGAAGATGGAGGAAGCCGAAGTCGAGAAGGTGGACGGGCTTGTTGCCCCACTCGGAAAGCTCGACACCGATCGGCTTGGCCTTCTCGAAGCCGGGGATCACGTGGCACGAGTAGCAGCCGTAGTGGGCGATGATCTTCTCGCCCACGAAAAGGTCCTTTGCCCCGGGAGTCATCCTCGCAACGTCGGCTTTCGCCTCCACGACGGACTTCGTCTGCGTGAGGTAGTCGTAGACGAGCGCGTCGCGCTCCTTCTCGTCCGCCTTCGGCGGGCGGCTGCGCGCGAACTCGGGCTGCGCCGGCCGGCTCATGAGGTACGCGACGAGGTCGGCGATCTCGTCGTTCGCGAGACGCAGGTTCGGCATCCGCGTCTCGGGGTTGTAGGCCTTCGGATTCTTCAGCCAGGCTGCGAGCCACTCGGGCGCCACTTTCTGCGAGAGGCCGATCAGGTTCGGGCCGTGCTGGCGCCAGCCGTCCATCACGTGGCGTTCAGCCCCCACCTCGGAGATGTGGCAGCCCTGGCAGCCCACGTTCTCGAAGAGCTGCTTGCCGCGCGCCGCGTCTCCCGCCGCGACCGCGGGCCACGACACCTTCTCCGACTTCTCGAAGAGGTAGGCCGTGACGCCGGCGATCATCGTGTCCGTGAGATGGTGCCCCGCTTCTCCCTCGAAGTTCTCGAGGTAGAAGAAGCGCGGCATCTTCGTGTTGTTCCGGAAGGCGCGCGGGTTCACGAGCCAGCGCTCCGTCCACTCGGGCGTCGTCTTGGACGCGACCCGGGAGAGATTCGGCCCGACGCGCGGCAGATCCTCGAGGCCTTTCATCTTGTGGCAGCTCCAGCACCCGAGCTGCTCGACGAGCTTGCGGCCCTGGTCGAGCTTCGGTGCCTTCGGATGCCCCGCGTCGCTCCGGTGGCAGCGGAAGCAGCCGGCCTCGACGGCCTTCATCGGGTACATGGGCAGATCGTTGAACTTGTCGACCTCCCAGTCGTAATCCTTCATCCAGCGGCCCGTCTGCGTTTCGCCCATCGCCTCTTTCACCTCGTCATCGTCCGTCGGCAGGCCCTTGTCGTCGTGCCCCTCCTCGAGCTGCGCGGCGAGGTGCTCGTACAGCCCGTAGTCGTTTGGCATGTGTCCAGCACGCGTGAAGTCGGTCGCGCGGTCGCGGCCGCCGTGGCACGACGTGCAGCCGAACGTCGCGTACGGATGCGGGGAGTTCGAGTCGACGAAGAGGTCGAGGCGGGGATGCGTCCTCAGGACGGACTGGGGGACCTTCTCCTTGTCCTCGAAGCCCCGGGTCTCGGCCGCGATGTGGCAGGTCATGCAGCGGTCGACGCGCTCGCTCCTGAGGAAGTTCACATCGTTGTAGAGGCCGTCGAGCTGGACCTGCTGGATCTTGAGGGACGGGGCGAGCATGTCCGCGATGGGCGCGTTGCGCACGAAGTAGAAGGTGTCGTTTTGCCGAAGGGTCCCGAGCTTCTTCTGGAATCGGTCGTAGTCGGCGTCGAGGTTGACGAGCGCTTCCTCGGCGTCCTTTTTCGTCCGCTCGAGCGCGTCGAGCTCGGCTTTCGCGGCGTCCCGTTGCGCGCGCGCGGTCTGCTCGACGATCGTGCTGGCTTCGTAGGCCGCCTTCAGGCGTTCGTAGGTCTTCCGGGCCGACTCCGTGTCCGCCGATTTTGGGCTCTCTTCCTGGCGCGTCTCGAAGTTGTAACGCGCCGTGTCCATCTCGGCCTTCTTGAAGCGGAAGTCCTGGTCGGCGAGGTACCAGGCCCCTTCGGCCTTCTTCGTCCGGTCCTCCGCTTCCGAAACCGCCGTCCGATTGCGGCGCAGCTCGCGCGCGCCCTCGCGCTTCTGCTCGAGGTACTTCTCCTCGACCTCGGGATCGATCTTCTCGGAGGCCGCCCGGAGCGCCGCGCGCGTCCTCTTGCGGTCGTTCTCGACGAACTTCTTCTGCCAGGACTTCCAGTCGCGCCCGTAGTCCTGCCAGGTCATCCACCCGAACACCGGCAGCACGAGGATCGACGTGATCGCGAAGACCTTCGTCAGCCGCTTGATGTCGTAGTGGTGATCGATCGGTTCGGGGGGAGGAGCCTTGGCCATGTCAGATATTGAAAGAAAATTCCTGGATGTTGACGATGTACTTGAGGTTGAAGATCCACCGCAGGTACATCTTGATCGGCACCGCGAACATGATGAGGAACAGGTTCACGCCCACGAAGAAGCGCACCATTCCCATCTTTTCGTAGAAACGTCTGAAGAGCGTCTTCCCGAGGAGGCCCGGCAGCGCGCCGAGATAGAAGAGGACCAAAAGGATTCCCGGCAGCTCGCGCTTCAGCCAGAACGTCGGAAGCGCCGTCTTCAGCCATTTGACCCAGAAGATCTCCGAGACGCTCACGTTGTTCAGCGGAACGAGCTTGTTCGGATCCCAGTACTCGTACGGGCCGAAGAAGTTCCAGTTAGGCCCGCGCAGGAAGGTCCCGAGGATGATGAGGACGACCCACAGGATGATGAACCCGAAGCAGAACATGACGATCTCCCACTTCCTCTCGCGGAAGGAGAAGTAGCCGTTCCCGCGCGGGTTCGTGTCGATGTACGGGATCGCCATGAGGCCCACGATGATCAGCGTCGGCAGGACGACGCCGGCCATCCATGGATCGAAGTAGACGAGCAGCTCCTGCAGCCCGAGGAAGTACCACGGCGCCTTCGCCGGGTTCGGGGCCGCGCCGGGGTTCGCGGGCTCCTCGAGCGGCGCCTTGAGCACGATCGACCAGACGATCAGGACGATCGAGCAGATGATCAGCGAGACGAGCTCGACGTACACGAGGTCGGGCCACGAGAAAACCTTCTTGTCGCTGTCGTCCTTTTCGAGAGGCGGCAGGCCCACCGAAAGGCGCGCGTCGTTCAGGTGCGCCTGATACATGGCGTACCAGAAGAAGAACCCCACGAGGAACAGCATTCCGAGGATCGGGACGTTGTCGGGCATGGTCGCGACGATCCGGAAGTTCGGATCCGTGAAGCTGAACGCGAACCCGCCCACGAGCGTCGCGAAGAGCACGAGCCCGCCCTTTTTCGTCCAGATCGGCTTGTAGAACATCGCGCCGACGAGAGAGAGCATCGACAGTGTCACCGCGATGGCGGGCGACGCGAGCCAGTTGATGAATGACTTCAGGCCGTTCATAGCGGCCTGCTGATCCCCCCGCTCACATCAAAGAGGCCCACTGATTCCTCCATCTTTTCTTACTCGCCAGAAGTGGACGGCCATGAGGAAGGCGGCGACGAGCGGGATGAACACGCAGTGGAGGACGTAGAACCTGAGGAGCGCGTTCGCGCCCACGATGCGCCCGCCGAGGAGGCCGAAGCGCGCGTCGCTGCCCGCCGTCACGAGGTTCACGCCGTTCACGGCGAGCTGCGCGGCGAACGGTCCTTCGTTGCCCGCGAGCGGCGTCGCGCGCGCCATGTTCGAGCCGACCGTGATGGCCCAGATCGCGAGCTGGTCCCACGGGAGGAGGTAGCCCGTGAAGGACAGGAGCAGCGTGAGGACGAGCAGGACGACGCCCACGTTCCAGTTGAACTCCCGCGGCGGCTTGTAGGAGCCGGTCATGAACACGCGGAACATGTGGATCCACACGGAGATCACCATCGCATGCGCGCCCCAGCGGTGCATCTCGCGCATGATTCCGAAGGGCACCTGCTCGCGCAGGTCGAGCATGTCGCCGTAGGCGTACTCGATCGTCGGCCGGTAATAGAACATGAGGAGAAGGCCGGTGAACGTGAGCGTCAGGAACAGGAAGAACGTCATCCCGCCCGCGCACCACGTGTAGCGCATCTTGACGCCCGACTTGCGCGTCTTCACCGGGTGCAGGTGCAGCACGACGTTGCCGAGCATCGCGAGCACGCGCTTGCGGTTCGTGTTCGGGATGCCGACGCGGAAGATGGACTTCCAGATCTGCGTCTCGACGACCTGCTGCTGGATCTTTTTCCAGTGGCGCTCGAGGCTCATGCGCCGACGGCTCCTCTTTCCCTTTCAGAAGACATCTCTTAGTCCCTCAATCCTTCACCTATGTCGTCTTGATGAAGGCCGCCGGATCGGTCCACTGGCCCTTCTCGTAAAGGAACTTCCGCGCCTTGTCGATGAAGATCTGCCCGTCGTCGGGCGAGATGGAGATGGCCGCGCGCTCGAGCGGGCGCGGCGTGGGCCCCTCGAAGTTGATGCCCGAGCGGTAGTACCCCGAGCCGTGACACGGGCACTTGAACTTGTTCTGCGCCGGGAGCCAGTTCGGAATGCAGCCGAGGTGAGTGCACACCGTGATCAGCGCGTAGATCATCTCCGTGTTGCGCACGACCCAGATCTGGTGCTTTTCCTTCCATCGCTCGTCGACCTCGCCGGCCTGGTAGTCGGACGGATAGCCCGCCTTGAACGACGACGGCGGCTCGAAAAGGACGTTCGGAAACAGGAAACGCGCCATTGTGGTGACGAACGCGCCGATGCCGGCGGCGAACGCGAGCCAGCCGACGGCGAGCCAGCTGATGAAACTGCGGCGCGTGGGGGCAGCGGCCGCGTTTCCCGCGACCGCGACTCGAACCGAACCCGTTTCCGTCATCCGCCCCCTCGAGCCCCAACGTGAGACAAAGTCTCAAAAATTCCGGGCTCCGTCAAGGCGCGCCTTTCGGCCGTGGCGTCGGGGACGTCTTCTCCCCGGCGAGGATCTTCTTCGCCTCGCGCCGCACGCGCAGCGAGGGGTCCGCGTCGACCATCTTTCCGCCGAGCACTCCCGCCGCCGGGTCGTGGAGAAGAACGAGGCCGCGAAGGCCGTTGAGGAGAGCGTCCTCCTGCTGGTCCGCGGAAAGCCCGGGCGTCGACCGCAGACGTTCGCGGTCGCACATGCCGACGAGGACGTCGCGCCCGGCGGGGTCGTCGAGCGTCGCGAGGGCGAGCGCCGCGTTCCAGCGGACGTCCGTGACGGAATCCGCGAGGAGCTTCTTCAGCGCCGGGACCGCCTCGCCGTCCTCCATGCGCCCCAGGGCATACGCCGCGGTCTTGCGGACTCCGGCGTCCTCGGACTCGAGCAGCGGCCGCACGCGTGGCGCCGAGGAAGGATCTCCGACGAGAGCGAGCGCCCACAGCGCATACAGGCGCGTCTCGGGGTCCTTGTCGTCGAGCGCTTTCTCGAGGAGCGGAACAGCCCGCGGGTCCCCGAGGCGGCCGAGGACGAGCGTCAGGTACCGCCTCACGCGCGGGTCGTCGTTCTCGGCGCCCTCGAACGCCCGCAGCGCCGCGGTCGAGAACGCCGCGCGCTCTTTCGGATCCGTGAGGGCAGGCAGCTTCTTCGTGAGCTCGAAGGCCGACTGCCAGCGCTGGTTCCGGCTCCCCGTCCGCACGTCGTTCAGCAGCTCGGTGGCGTTCTTGCGGTCGACGGCGATGGCGCCGAAGAGCCAGAAGACGAAGACCGCCACGCCGACGACGAACAGCGGGATGACGAAGAACTGGACGAGGAGTCGGCCAGCCGGGGTTGGGGAAGAAGAGAGATTTTCTTCGAATGGGGGATCGGGCGGTTGGGGCGGAGAAGCGCGATCCGTCATGTCGCGCGGCGGGCGCCGCACATTCCTTCAGAAGAAATCTCCGGAACGACAAACCCCATCAGAGGACCGGAAGGTATTGTTTCGCCTGCGTGACCGGGTTCGGGACGTAAATGGCGTCCTTGTCGCAGACCGTCTCGCAGAGGCGGCAGGACACGCACGGGGCCGCGTCCACCTCGGCCACCTTGTAGTGGAGGTTCGGAGCGAGCGGGTCGGCCACGAGGTGAATACAGTCGAACGGGCAGATGTCGATGCAGAACTCGCACGCCGTGCAGAGCTCGCGGTCCACGATCGCCTTCGGGATGTCCTTCGGCTTGACCTTCATCACGAGGTCGCCGTGCTGGTCCTGGATGCACGAGACGGGGCAGTAAACCGCGCACACGGAGCAGTCGATGCACCGGTCCTGGTGAATCACGAACTTCTCGTTCTTGCCGCCCGTGATCGTGTGCGTCGGGCACTTGATCTCGCAGACCCCGCACCCGATACACGTGTCGTGAATGAAATGAGGCATGGCCCGCCCTTCGATGAAAAGCTAGCATCGGCGGCGGGGAATGTCCATGCCGGAGGACGGCGGGAACCTTTTCCCTTCCGCCCTCGTTTCCCTCTCTGGAGCCGGAGGCCATCGTGAGCCAGCCTGTTGGAAAAGAGCTTCGATCCGTCGTCAACGCCCTGTTCCTGTTCGCCGTGTTCCTTCTCGCCTACTCGGCGCTCGTGCCGGGGCACACGCGCGGGAGCCTCCGGGGGCCCCGCTTCCTGAGGATGCAGGTCGAGGACCTCCGGAACGACCGGCATCGGGTCTCCTTTTCGGTCCCCTACGCCTTCGTCTCCGGCGCGCTGCGCTTCGCCTCTCTCGGGAAGGTGCGGCGCGAAATGGATCTCCACTTCGACCATTCCGTGGACGCCAGCGAGATCCGCACGATCGTGCAGGAGCTGAAAGACAAGCCGGACGGCACGGACGTCGTGCGCACCCATGAGGACGCCGAGATCCACGTCAAGAAGGATGGCGATCAGGTGACCCTGGAGGTGAGAAAGCACGACCGCCCGGAGGAGACCGTGACCCTCCGGCTGCCCTGGCGCATCGTGGACGCCGTGTCGACGGCCGACCGCGATCTCGACGTCGATGCCCTCGTCGGACAGCTCCGGAACGCCGAGCGCGGCGACCTCGTGGAGATCAGCGCCCCCGACGCGCACGTGAGAATCTGGATCGACTGAGCCGACTTCGAGGCTCTCTGACGCCCCTCGATCACTCGTCCTCGAACGGGTCCTTGCCCATCTCCTCGATGACGCGGTCGAGCCGGTACTGACTCGGCCCGAACACGAAGCGCATCTCCCCGTTCTCGCACACGACGTCCTTGACCTGCACGGAGAGCTCCGGCGGCATGACGCCGTTGAGGTTCACGACGACGATCCGCTCCTCGGGATAGAAGAACGCGCGCCCCTCGGGCTGCCTTTCGACGATCTTCGTGATGACCCAGTTCGGAATCGGCACGACCCCGAAGACGCGGAGGTCGGCGATCGTGAACCCGAGAAAGCCGTCCTTGAAACGGAGAGACTCGAGGTGCCCGCGGAAGGCCACGGGAATCCCCTTCTTGATGCGGACCAAGAGGCCGAGCCGCCCGTCTTCGGGCTCGATGAGGATCTCGCGCACCTCGGGCACTTTCCGGGTGGCCTTGCGCGCGATCGTGTTCAGGGTCGTGGCGTCGATCGCGACGACGAGGCCCTCCCACCGCACCGTGAGGGCCGGCAGGTCGGGCGAGGGGATGGAATAAGCGGGCTCGGCCACAGTCTTCCCGATCCTACGCTCGCGAGCCGGGTTCACAAAAGGCGCTTTCATAAGAGATATGCCGCCGCGAAGCCGATCTGCGCCAGCATGAGCATGAGATACATGTGAGTCCACGACGGATGGTTCTCGGTCGTGGCAAGCTCGTCCGGATTTTTCCTCAGGAGGTGAACGGTGTAGGCGCCCCAGGCGGCGAGGAGGAGGCCGAGCGCCGTGAGAAGGGCCGGGTTGCCGCTCAGAAGCCGGTGCGCTTTCGCCGAGGGATCGGGTGTGCGGGCGAGCACCGGCAGGAGCAGCCACGGCAGGACGAAGAAGGGCGAGATGATCGCGACCGCCTTACGATTCCCGTACTTCACGGGCAGCGTCATGCAGCCGCCCGCGCGGTCTCCCTCGGCGTCGGAGAAATCCTTCGTCGAGGTGGCGCCGAGGAGAAAGAGCCCGAAGATCGACCCGATCGCCCAGGGCTCCGCGGAGAACGCGGACGCGACGAGCGTCCAGCCCGCGACCTTGAGAAGGCACCCGCGGGGAATCGCGATCGTCACGTTCGCCCATATTCCGAGGCGCTTCGTCCTCCCGAACGAGGGGGTCGAATAGATCAGCGTCGCCACGAGGCCGGCGAGGAACAGAAAGAAGCACTGGTGGTCGGCGAGCGGGGCGGCGGCCCGCGCAAGGAGTCCGGGAGGCCTCGGCACGACGATCCACCACGTCGGAACGAGGGCGAGAACGTAGAGAGTCCAGGTCAGGCGCCACGCCGCCGCCAGGGACACCTCGCCGGTGACCAGCGGCCTGTCGGGTTTGTTGACGCGATCCACCTCGAGGTCGGTGATCTGGTTGAGCACGTTCGAGGCCGCGTTGAGGAGCGACGCGCAGAGCGATCCCAGCGCGACGATCCCGAGAAGCTCCCCCGTCACGCGCCGCGCGGGATCGGGGTTGTGCACGCTGCCGAACGCACACACGGCTCCTGACAGGATCCCGAGGAGAGGAGGCAGAAGCGTAAACGGGCGGGCGAGGCGCATCGCCTGGCGTACGTTCACGAGAGGCTCCCGAGGGCCTGCAGAAGCGCGGGCGCGGCGACGGCTCCCGCCAGCGTGTTCACGAAGTTCAGGACATGGCCGTTCGAGACGCGCCAGGGCGCTCCCGCCCGGCCGAGAAGGCTCTCGAGGACCGTGCCGAGGCAGGCAGCGAGCACGACGGCCACGGCGCCGAGCGCCGTGAGAAGGGTCGTCGCGAACCCAGCCGCCGCGAGGACCGCGGCCGCCGCGAGACCTGCCAGCGTGCCCGCCACGGAAACGGCACCGTCCGTGCCCGGCGAAACCCGCCGGAGATCCGGCAGGAGGGCCGTCGGCGACGCAATGGCCTGGCCGACCTCGGTGCTGACCGTGTCCATGAGGGCCGTCGCGAGTGCGGCCGCGGCCGCGAGCCGGAAGACGTCGCCGCTCGGTACAAGGCCCGCCACGAGCGCGCAGAACGCCGCGACGGACACGTTCGCGAGGACGTTCGCCGCGCCCCGCCGCCCGCTCTTCTCCTCCGCCTTCCCGATCGCTTCCTTGCGCGCCCTGTGAAAGCGCGTGGCGAGCGTCCCGGCGCCGAAGAAAACCCAGAGGGAAAGATAGAGAGGCGCGCCGCCGAACGCGAGGACGACAGTTCCGAGGAGCGCCCCAAGGAGCGCGCCGGACGGGCGGACGAGGCGGAGGGCGAGGGCGGTCGTGGAGACCGCGACGTTGATCCCGAGGGCGACGAGCCCGCCGCGGAGCGCTCCCGGCTCGAGAACGTCCGACCAGCCTGCCCGTGTGAAGAGCAGACACGCGAGAACCGCGGCTCCCACGAGCGGCGGCAGGACGTTGTCGTCCAGCTCGGACGGAAGGCTCTCGATGGCTGCGCCCGCGAACGCTGCCGCGAAGAGGCAGATCAGCTCGGAGGAAGAGGGAACCCGGGAGGAGACGAATCCATAGAGGCCGGACGCTCCGAAAAAGCCAAAGGCGACATAGCCGAGGAAGCCGGAGAAGGTCTTCCCCGGGTTCCATGGAAGCCGCCGTCCGCCAATTGCCATTCCCGCGAGCGAAGCAAAACCATCTCCAAACGCCAAGTATCCCCATCCCGCGGCGGCGACAGGAAGATTTCTGCGAAAAAGGAGAAGAAGAGCAAACACGACGAGCGGATAGAGCGTGATCCCGACCGAAAAGCCCCTGTCCCCCTCTTCCTTTCTAAGAAAATACGGGGTCACCCGGGGCAAGAGGAATGCATTGAAGAGAACGGTGAATCCCGCAGCCGCCAATGCCGCTCCCCACGAGAGCGAAGGCAGGAGCAGCGCGAAGAGAGCCATCCCGATGTGCAGCGCCTTTCGCGCCGCCTCGGACCTCGTCAACGTCATGGGGCGGGGCGCGCGGGCGCGGCGGCACGGCGCTCGGCGAGGTAATCCCCGAGAGCCTCTCGCCAGGAGCGCGGCGCGCCGCCCGTGATGCGCTCGTAGAGCGATGTGTCGAGGACCGACCAGCGGGGGCGCCGCGCGGGCCGGGGAAACTCGGACGTGGAAACCGCCTTCACGCGGACATCCGCGTGACCCTCTCGCGCAATCGCCTCCGAGGCGAGCTCGTGCCACGTGGCTTCTCCCGCGTTCGCGAAGTGCACGACACCCGTGACCCGCTTTTCGAGGAGCTGGCGGATTGCCCGCGCGACATCGGCCGCGTACGCGGGCCGCGCGACCTGGTCGTTCACGACCGAGAGGTCGCGCGCGCCGCTCTCGACCTTCTTCAGGATCGTGTCCACGAAGTTCACGCCGCCCATGCCGAAGACCCACGAGGTCCGGAGGACGAGCACCTCGTCGCCTTCCTCGAACGCGCGCCGCTCCCCCATGAGCTTGGCGCGGCCGTACGCGTTGACGGGGTCGACGGGATCGTCTTCGCGATAGGGACGGATTCCCTTTCCGGAGAAGACGTAATCGGTCGAGACGTGCACGAGCGTCGCGTCCAGCTTGCGGCAGAGAGCCGCGAGCGCTCCCACCGCGACGGCGTTGACCACGACGTGGTGCGGGTCGGTTTCCGCGGCGTCGACGCGCGTGTCAGCCGCGGCGTTCAGGACGAGGCGCGTGTCCGGGGCGAGAGCCCCGCGAAGGGCGACGCCATCGGTGATGTCGAGAGCCGCCCGGGTGAAGCGCTCGGCTTCCGGGAACTCGCGTCCGAGCGCCCGCCCGAGCATTCCACCGGCTCCGAGGATGACCGTCTGCACGAACGAGGAAGTCTACACGGGCGACGGCGCCCCCTACTTGCGCAGCGGCACCGCGAAGGGGTCGTTCGTGCCGGCCGCCGTGTTCCCGTCGACCACGTAGGCGGTCCCGGCAACGGTGCAGCCTGTCGTCACGTTTTTCACGAGGACGGACGCATCCCGCACGTCGGCCGCGAACCCGAACGTGTCCTTGAGCCGGTTTTTCTGGATCATCGTGTGCGGCGGGACCGTGAACGTTCGGGCGTCACCCAGCAGGTTCCCGCCACCGTCCAACACCTCGGACTGGACGGCACAGGGGGACATTGACGTGTTGACGAACGCGAGATTCGTCCGCGTTGACGCGTCCTCGCGCATGGCGATGAACCGCCCCGTCTCGCCGTAGGCGAGCGCGAGGGGCAGCGTGGCGCCAGAGGAGACGTCGACCGCCTCGGTGAACTGGCCGAAGGAGCCGACCCCCGCGGGAGCCGGTGTCGCGGTCCGGGCCCCGACGAGCAGCCGGTTCGTCGACTGGACGAGGATCGCCCCGTAGTCCGAGGAGATCGAAAAGAGCCCGGAGAGGATGTCCACGAACTCGCGCGAGCCCAAGGCCCCTATGCTCTGCGGACTCGAAACGGGCTGAAGCGGCGGCACGTTCTGGTCACCGTCGTTTCCGTGCCCGAGGTACTGGATGACGAACTGGCCGTCCGCCGCTTCCGCGTTCGTGACGTTGACGTCGCTCGTGTAGCCGCCCGTGCGCGCGACCGACGTTACGACGTAAGCGTAGGCGTATCCGACCGCCACGCGGGAGACGTTCAGCTGGAGGACGCCGCCCTTCGAGGGCCCGAACAGGCCCGTGAAGCCATCGGGCTGTCCGATCCCGCCGACGGCGATCGTGTACGTCGTGCCCGCCTCCAGGAGGAGCGTCACCGACGACTGGAGCGATCCGGGCGCGTCGTCGGGAAAAAACCCGTTCTGGCGGCAGATTCCCGAGACGGGATCGAGCGATCCGCAGGAGCCCGTGTACACGCCGAGGATCGTGTCGTAGTCGGCCGCGGGCGCCGTGCCGATCGTGTCGATCCGGTAGGTGTCCGAGACCGTGGGCGTGAAGGAGAACCAGACGATGTGCGACGGAGGCGCCTGCCCGCCCGACGGAAGCTGTCCCTTGGTGTAACAGGGAAAGACCGGAGGATTCCCGTCACCGGGGATGTCGGTGGTGTCGATGCCCGCCGAGGACCAGGGGAGCGCTCTCGGGTCGATGACGAGCGCCGAGGCACAGGTCGCGTTCGTCACGGCCGCGTCGCCCCGAAGCGCGGAACACGGAAGAAGGAGAAGGAGAAGGCCGAGAAACGTCCGGATTCGTCCCACGGTGGGAGTGTCGCGACGGGGCAGAATCTCTCTCGCGGCGAAAAGGGTCACGGAAGGCTCCCGGTGAAGTCGAGAAAGCTGCCCACGTTTTTCAGGGTCAGCGCCACCCGGAAATCCCTCGAAGGCACGATTCCGGTGCGCAAATCCCGGTATTCCGCGAGTATTTTGAAGCATGCTGCCTGAAGGGTCAACAGACTCCGGGATTCGAGCATGCGCCCTTTCGTCAGATCGTAGTTCGCTTCCACGTCGAATCTGAGTTTCTTGGGGAGGATCGGCACCCCGCCCGAGACGCGCAGCTGGGCCGAGGCGCCGGGGTCCAGCGAGGCCGGAATGATCACGGGGTGGCTGTCGAAGAGCGAGAGCGCGAGGGTACGCTCGGCTCCCGACAGGACGGCCGTCATACTCGCGGCCGTGATCTGGTTCGCGTGAGGGTCCCAGGTCGTCCTCGCGTCCAGGTTCAGGGCCGATGTCGCGTTGACGCGGAGAATGAAGTCCAGAGGCGAGTTCTTCTGGACGCTGGGGTCGAGCGGAAAGGCCGTACTCTCGCCCGGGAGCCTCACGAAATAGCTGCGTGCGATCTCGAGCGAGGCGATCTCGCGCGAGCCGCCCTGGTCTCCCTTGGCGAGGAAATGCTGGAGCAGCGAGTAGCGGACCACGTTCGTGGGAATGAGGGAGTCGACCTCGTCGAAGAGCGGCGTCGGCGCGAAGTCGTCCCGCCCCGCGAGGTAGTCCCAGATGATGCGCGGCTCGATCACGTGCTTGAACTTCGTGAACGGCCCGAGCTTTCCCTCGAAGAGGCGCGAGAAGGCGGGGCCCGTCAGGGAGACTTCCGTCGACAGCGCCTCGCGGTTGTAGGGCTTGTCCACCAGGGTAATGCCGTCCGCCGCGAGTGACTTGCCGTAGCTCGTGATCCTGACGCCCGCGGTGCCCTCGAGCGACAGCCAGGGGAACAGCGAGAGCGGCACGTTCACCTTCGGGAAGAAATCGAGCCGGTCGTATGTGCCGGCCGGCAGGCCGTCGCCCCGGTCGGTGCTCAGAAAGCCGGCCTGCCCCGACGCCTCGACGAACACCGCCTGCCCGAAGAATGGCGTCGGGCGCATGTTCGCCTCGAGCACGGGCTGGCGTTCAGTCACGATGTTGCCGGTGCCGTACCCGAGCGCCTCGTCGCGCGTTATCCGGA
>Ga0207930_1000011_pt1 | contig 51656 bp, 40 predicted proteins | sample NGESurshal092012_7_FD_184477 | JGI IMG/M metagenome (GOLD analysis project Ga0207930, IMG submission 184477) | Arctic peat soil microbial communities from Barrow, Alaska - NGEE Surface sample 210-3 shallow-092012 (SPAdes) | ecosystem: Environmental > Terrestrial > Soil > Wetlands > Peat ... | reverse complement strand
AAATCGACGTAGGAACGGTGGACGAAGACTTCGCAGTCGAAAGCAATGCCGGCGACATCATGTTGCTGGGAAATACCTCATGGCGCATTAAAAGGGTTGAAGCGAAGTCGGGCCGCATGCTGGTGGAAGACGCTCGTGGCGCGCCGCCCAGCGTGCCTTTCTGGCGGGGAGAAGCGCCTTCTCGCACAGCTGAACATTCGCAATACGTGGCCCGTCTGCGCGAACAGGTAAGTGCGATGTTGCCCAACACCGCGCCGCTCCCGGCGCCAACGACTGATCGCGACGGCACTGCGGACGCGAAACCGCGCACGCGGCTTCGCGGCCTTGCATCCAGTCCTGAGGTGCAAGCTGCAGTGGCTTGGCTGAAGGAGGAGTGCGGACTCGACGATTCAGGCGCCGAGCAGTTAGTGGAATACATCGTGGCGGGTCGGGCCGTGCTGGGCGCAGTGCCCACGCAGACGACCATCATCGCCGAGCGCTTCTTCGACGAAGGTGGAGGAATGCAGCTCATTCTGCATGCGCCGTTTGGCGGACGCCTCAACAAAGCGTGGGGACTGGCGCTGCGCAAGCGCTTCTGCCGCTCGTTCAACTTCGAATTGCAAGCGGCCGCGACGGACGACGGATTGAACATCGCACTGGCCGAGCAACATAGTTTTCCGCTCAGCGACGTATTCCATTACCTGCAGGTGGAGACGGTGCAGGAAATTCTTGAGCAGGCCGCGCTGGCGTCTCCGATCTTTGCCACGCGTTGGCGCTGGGACGCCAACCGTTCCCTGGCGCTGTTGCGTTTTCAAGGTGGCAAGAAGGTCCCGCCATACATTCAACGCATCCGCAGCGACGATCTTCTGGCGTCGGTTTTTCCCGATGTGTCGGCCTGCCAGGAAAACATCGAGGGCGACATCAAGATTCCCGACCACCCGCTCATCCAAGAGGTGATGAAGGATGTCCTCACTGAGGCGATGGATATCGACGGCTTGCGCCAGGTGCTGACGGGCATTCGTGACGGCTCGATCCGCTGCATCGCGGTCGATACCCCTGTGCCTTCGCAGTTTTCGCACGAGATACTGAACGCGAATCCCTATGCCTTCCTCGACGACGCGCCGCTGGAAGAGCGCCGCGCCCGCGCGGTGCAGATGCGGCGCATGTTGCCCGAAGCTGTGCTCAACGAAATCGGCCGTCTTGACCAAACAGCGATAGCCCTGGTACGTGAAGAAGCGCGTCCCGACGTGCGCGATGCGGATGAACTGCACGATGCCCTGCAGACGCTGGTGGCGCTGCCCGAAGAAGTTGCCGATCTGGAATGGCAGCCGGTGGTGGCGACGTGGATTCCCTTCCTGCCGGAATTGGTGGAAGGCTGGCGAGTGGTGCGAACGATTGCCGGCAATCGTCGCTACATCGTGGCGTCCGAGCGCGCCAAAGAATTTGCACTCATCTTCCCGGATGCGAAATTCGAGGTCACTCCTCCAGAGCTGCCGTCGAGCGCAGATTCGCGAGACGATGCACTGCTGGGGATGATCAAGGGTTGGATGATGCACTCCGGACCGACGAATGCAGCGGCACTTGGATTTCTGCTTGGCATTCCAGCGGCTGACGTGGCGCAAGCCCTGCTGCGTATGGAGGCGAGCGGTTCGGCGCTGCGCGGAAACTTCACCGGCCACGCCGCGGGCGCTGAGCCTGACACGGCGGAATGGTGCGATCGACGGCTACTGGCGCGCATTCACCATCTGACGGTTGCCACGCTTCGCAAACAAGTGGAACCGGTCAACGCCGCCCAGTTCATGCGCTGGCTTCTGCGCTGGCAGCACCTGGCTCCGAATGCGCAAGCCAGCGGCGAGCGCGGACTGCTGGAAGTCATTCGGCAATTGCAGGGCTTCGAAATCCCCGCGAATGCGTGGGAGAAGCAAGTCCTCAAGCCGCGCATGAACGCCTACGATCCGGCGGTACTCGACCAACTGTGCCTGACCGGCGCGGTGGGATGGGGACGCGTCTCGCCTCACCCGGCAACACTTGAGGACTCCGGCAACGGACGACGTCGGGTCGTACCCACCAGTGTCGCCCCGATCACGTTCTTCGTGCGCGAAGATTCCGACTGGATGCAGCCGCGCATTCCCGACGACACCGAGAACGAGGCCCGTGTCCTCAGTGAGAGTGCCAGGACCGTGGCGGACTTTCTCCGTCGTCGCGGTGCTTCGTTCTTTGCCGACATCGTGCGAGGTACTGGCAAACTCAAAGCCGAGATCGAGACCGCGCTTTGGGAGCTCGTCGCCGCAGGACTGGTGACCGCCGACGGCTTTGAGAATCTGCGATCGTTGATCACCCCCAGCCATCGTGCAACGCATGGTTCGCCAAAAATCGCCAAGCCTCGCCACTCCACCGGACGCTGGTCGCTGCTCTATACGGCTGAGGTAGCGGACAGGAACAAGGCCGTCGAGGCGATGTGCCAAATGCTGCTGCGCCGCTACGGAGTTGTCTTCCGCGAAGTCCTGGCGCGTGAGTCGAACCTGCCAAAGTGGCGCGAGCTGCTCATCACCTTCCGTCGCCTGGAGGACCGGGGCGAGGTGCGCGGTGGCCGATTTGTGAGCGGATTTCTGGGCGAGCAGTTCGCCTTGCCCGAAGCGGTAGAATCGCTGCGCGCCATGCGAAACCTGCCGGCGACGGGAGAGACCCTGGTCGTATCCGCAGCCGATCCGCTCAATCTCGTGGGATTCATTGTTCCCGGCGAACGGGTACCGGCAATATCTGGAAGGTATGTGAAGTTCCGCGACGGGGTTTCAGTGGACCCGGAGGAACGCAACTCGTTGTTGCGCGAGGCCGGGGCGCAATGATCGAGCGCGAGCCGATAGAAGGCATTGACTACTACACGGAAAACGGGCTCGTGGTATTCACTGCCCAGTATCTACGCGAACGCGGCTATTGCTGCACCTCGGGATGCCGCCATTGTCCCTACGGTTTCGAGCGCGAAAACTCCGTCCATACTCCCGGCGAACGCAAACCATCGGCATGAAAATAAGGCGGGCACAGGCCCGTTTTTTTAACCGGCAACGACACTGCAAGCTATCCCATCGTGCTGAATTTGTCCGGCGTAACTTTGATCAAGACGCGCTGCTCGCCCGGCTGGGCAAACGGATATTTGTCCTTGTCGAGGTACTTCTTCGCCATCTTGTCGATATGTTTCTCGGCGCCGTCTTGGGTGATTTCGTCGACCTTCCCCCGCACCTCGAGATAGCGATACGGGTTGTCAGGATCGATCAGGGTGATGGCAACCCGGGGATCGCGGCGCACATTCTTGTCCTTCTGACGGCCAAGCGCCGTGTTGACGATCACCTTACCGTTCTCAAAGTCCACCCACACCGGCGTCGTCTGGGGACTGCCGTCGGGCATCAGGGTGGTGAAGCTGCCGAACGCGCGTTTCTGGAAGAGGTCTTTGTGGCTATCAGGAACTGAAGCGGGCATTTCGAATCTCCTTGCTGCTATGGAACGATTGCGTGACGCCATGGACGATCAATTGGATTCCGGAATCATTGTAAGAGTTGCCACAAACTTTGCAAGTTCGATGGGAGCGTGAAATTGTCGTTTGACAGCGAGCCCTTCAAGTTCTTCGCGGCTTATGTGACCGCCGATGAATTCGCGTTGCGATAAATCTCCCGCAACGCGGGATAAATGCGGCGGTACATTTCGTACTGTTGATTCATGAGGGCGCTGGTGCCTGGGTCAGGCTCGACTCGCTTCGCGATCCGCACCGATTGCTGACAGGCTTCATCGACGCTCGACCAGGTTCCAGCTCCGACTCCGGCCAGCAGCGCTGCTCCGTAGGCTGCGCCTTCTTCCGCCTCAACCACCTCGACGTTATGCCCATACACGTCGGCTTGAATCTGACGCCACAATGGGGAGCGCGCTCCGCCGCCTCCGAGTCGGATATCTGTAACCGGCACCTTCATCTCAGCGAAGATGGAGAACGAATCGCGCAAGCTGAAGGCAACGCCCTCCAGAATGGCGCGGATAATGTGCCCGCGGCCGTGATTGGCCGCCAGTCCAACGAGCGCAGCGCGCGCCTGCGGATCAAGATGCGGTGTGCGCTCTCCCATCAAATAAGGCGCCCACAACACGCCATCGCAACCTGGTGGAACCGCCGCCGCTTCCTCCGACAGCCGCTCATAGGGATCACGCGCGTCTTGAGAAAGCGCGCCGAAATTGTCGCGGAACCAACGCAGTGAGAATCCCGCCGCCTGGGTCACGCCCATAACGTGCCAGCGGCCTGGAATGGCGTGGCAGAAGGTGTGCAGCCGACCTTTCGGATCGAGTGCAGGCCGGTCCGTCGCCGCAAAGACGACGCCGGAGGTGCCGATGGTGGCATGTACTGCGCCGGGCCTTACGATGCCGAGTCCAACCGCACCCGCGGCTTGGTCGCCAGCGCCGGCGACTACAGGAGTTCCCTGCAACAGACCTGTTGCCACAGCGCCGGATTCCGAGATTTTTGCGCAGACATCCGGCGACTCGAACAAGGGAGGAAGGCACTTTATATCAATCCCCGTAGCGCGGCACATCTCGGTTGACCAGCGCCGATTGGCAACGTCAAGCAACAACGTTCCCGAAGCGTCGGCCATGTCCATTCCAAACCCACCAGTGAGGCGATAGCGAACGTAGTCTTTGGGGAGCAGCAGGGTGCGAAAACGATTGAAGAGCTTGGGCTCGTGCTTTCGCACCCAGAGAAGCTTAGTAAGCGTGAAATTCGTCAACGCGGCATTACACGTCCACGCGATGATCTGGTCCCCGCCGAGTTGAGCAGTCAATTCGCGGGCTTCCTCGGCAGTGCGTTGATCGCACCAGATCAACGCTGGACGCAAGACTTCGCCCGCGGCATCGAGCAGCACGGCGCCGTGCATTTGGCCGGAAAAACCAACTGCAGAAATCTCGTTTGGACTGGTTCCCGAACCAGCCATGACTTGTTTGATTGCATCGCAGGCCGCGCGGCACCAGTCGCGGGGATCCTGCTCCGCCCATCCGGTTTCTGGCGATGCAAACGCTACGTGCTCGGCCGTGCGCGAAGCTACGACAATTCCCTGTGGATCGACCAGCACGGCCCGCGTGCCACCTGTACCTACATCAATTCCTAACAATCTTGCAGGCATGAATGCTTTCCCAATTGCAGAATATGGATGATTTATACGCCGCCGAACAACCGCGTGATGGGACACTTCGAATCCCACCGCCGGATTATTACGCGAAATGACTTGAAAGAAAAGCTAAATCGTGTACGTTAACGGTGATATAAATGGAGCGAACGGTCGGTATGCAAGTTATCCCAGTCCGAGGCTCGCCGCGATGAAAGGAAAACGCAGCGGTATACCGCAAATCGCCGAGCTGGCCGGCGTGTCCATCGGCACGGTGGACCGCGCTCTGCACGGGCGTTCGGGCATCAACGACGAGACGCGTCAACGCGTGTTGGATATCGCGAAGAAAATTGGCTACCGTCCAAACCTGGCAGCGCGCTCACTTTCAACGGGACGGCGCATTCGTATCGGCGTCTGCGTTCCCCGCGAGATCCGCTACTTTTACAACGAACTCTGGGAAGGGATTCACGAAGAGGTGGGCCGGTACACGGATCGCGGAATCGAGTTCGTGCTCCGTCCCATTCCTGAGTTGGGGAAAGGTGAGCGTTCGACGTTTCGCAAGATCGTCGATTCAGGTGTGCAAGGAGTCGTGGTGGCACCGGGAAATCCCGAGACCATGACAGCGCTGATCGACGCCGCGGAACAAAGTGGTGTGCGCGTAGTATGCGTATCCACCGATGCGCCTGAAAGTCAGAGATCGTGCATCGTCTGCGTCGAGCCCCGGCTCAACGGATTGATTGCCGGCGAACTCATGTCGAAGTTCGTTCCACCCGGTTCCAAGCTGGCGATCCTGACTGGCATGTTGAAGACAGTCGATCATCGGGAAAAGGCGGAGGGCTTCACTCGGAGCTTCTCTGACTATTGCGCCGGCGGTTCGGTGGTGACGACCATCGAGGCCCACGAGGACCCGGAAGAGAGTTTCAACAAAACCCGCAAGCTTCTGAAGCGCATTCCCGACCTTGCGGGCATTTATGTCAACACGGTCAACTGCCTGCCTGTCTGTCGCGCGCTGTCTGCCGCCAACCGCGCGGGCAACGTGCGGCTGATTGCAACGGACCTATTCCGCGAGATGGTTCCCTACTTTGGTGACGGCACGATCGATGCATCCATGCATCAGAGGCCCTACCGCCAGGGCCAGCTCGCCGTCCGCAGCCTAGCCGAACATTTACTCCATGACGCGGACCTGCCCAAAGCAAACTATCTGAACCCTGGCATCATTCTGCGTTCGAATCTGCACCTGTTTCGGGAGACGGGCGGACGCGGCGCGTGACGCATGGCATGACGAGTCACCTCCACTCGCCGGGAGCTCGTCTTACAAATGAGTTTTGAAAAGGCACGGCTGGGCCAATCCGAGTTCAGCCATACTCAAAATGTTCTAGCCTGTGCGAGGAAATCGAATCGTCTCACACATGCCATTTCGGGGTCATTGCCTACGGCTCCATGACCCTTGGCAGGTTCCAGTGTTGCAACACGCTCACCACGCGCAGGGCAAAACACACTATACCTCCGGCAACTGCCGACACAGTCGGCAAGAGCTTCAGCTTGCGACACAGAATCAGGACCGCCGATCCCGCGAAGGCTGCGGTTGCGTACACCTCAGTGCGAAGAACGCCCGGCACTTGCGCCAGCAGAATGTCCCGGACCATCCCTCCGCCCACTCCGGTGATTGTTCCCATCAGGATGGCGATGAACGGATGGATACCATAGGCAAGTGACTTTTCCGTTCCAGCGACAGCAAAAAGTCCGAGGCCGGCTGCGTCCAGAACCATGAGCAGGGTGCCGGGAACTTGCTGCACCGAATGATGCAGCATGAACACGAAACCGGCGGCGGCGAAAGCCACAACAGAATATCGCCAATCGCGGAAGGCCTCCGGCGGGACTGCACCTATTAGCAAATCGCGAATCACACCACCAGCCAACGCGGTGGCGAACGACAACACCATGATACCCAGTAAATCGAGGTGGCCGGTTATCGCGGCGGTCGCCCCTTCAACGGCAAAAAGAAACGTCCCCGCCAGATCGACTGCGGAGAGCAGCCTGGGACCGATTACCTTCGTCAACCTGGGAGCTTTCATCACCGACCGGACCGTAAAATCACGAAGATCTGCCCAAGACGTGGCGCAAATCCATACCCGTCTCGCGGTTGAATCGCTTGTCTCAAAGAAACTTCCACTTGACCATGACGGCGGTCGCGACCGGCACCAGAAAGATCAGCAGAAAGATCGGCAACTCTTCCCTGAATGCATAGCCGGCCCGCGACACTCCGATCCACATGTTCGCTGCGGCAGCCAGGAACCAAAACACGGGGAATACCGCTGTAGCGACCGTAACTGACCTGCTGCTGGCATTCGCGAGCAACTTCGCACTACCTAAACAGATCGCCCAAACAACGAAGCCCGCCACGATGATGATCAGGGTGCGCATGTTTCCCTTCCCGCCGCTTGGGCGCAGAAGCGGACCAGTGGCGAGGCCTATTCTGCGTATCGGCAGAGGCCCGCATCCACCTCAGCGAGTTAGCCTTCCGCGTTCGCGCCGAGACTTAGAAATTTACCTTCACTCCCAGCTGTGCGGCAAACGGAATCCCCACCGTGGTTCCCGGCCCGAAGAAATCGCCAAGCGCGCCGGCAGGCACCAGCAGTTGATTGGGATTGGTGATGGGCACGTTGCAGGCGGGAGTCGGGCACAAATGTGTGGCGTTGTACAGGCTGTCCACCGGCGTCGGCAGGGCGGAGATGTTGGTCACATAGTTGGCGCCCGGATTGTTGCGGTTGAACAGATTGAAGAACTCGATAAATGGCAAAATCTCCCAGCGCTCCTTGACTTTGAACGGTCGCGTGACGCGTAGATCAACCTGCACGTACGGAGTTCCCCGAAATTGGTCCATCGTCGTCTGGACACCGTTGATCACGGCGCGATCATTCGTAGGGTCGCCAAATCCATTCACGTCGACCGGAGTGGTTAACGTGATCGGACGCCCGGTCTCAGCCTGAATCAGTGTGGTCACCTGGAAGCCGCCGGGGACATAAACGATCCCCGCGAGCGTAAAGCGGCTAGTGACATCTTCTCCCGATGGGCCATAGTCTCCGGGCGCGAAGGGATTCAGAGGATTGCAAACGCCGTTCACGTAATCGAAGAGCTCGCCCAGCACGCAACCCCAGGTCTTGGCGCTCGACAGGACGTAGTTCGCGGTCAGGTTGAACCGGCGAGCGACGTTTCCCTGCACGTGCAGCATCATCGCGTTGTAGCTGGAGCGGTTGTCGGACTTGAAGACGGACAGGTTGGGCACGTTGGCCATCTGGCTTGCGGTGTCTTGCGGGAACAGCGGCGAGAACAGGGTGTAGCCTGCGGTGTACTCGTACCGACGATAGCCGTGCATACCCTGTTCGAGGACGTAGTCGGCACTCATTGTCCAGTTCTTGTGCCACTGATACTGCACGCCGCCAGTGACGTGCAGCGCATACGGCGTGTGGTAATTAGGGTCGATCACCACTCCGGCGCCACCGTTGGCCGCGCCCGGCAGGCATCCGGGGTCACCCGGCGCGGTGCAAGGCTGAAATGCCGACGGCGTGTTTACGGCTTGGAAGGCGGTCGCCCATCCGTTCTGAGCCAAGTCGTCGTAGTACATGCCGATTCCGGCGCGGAAGACTAAGTCCTCAACATTGTCGGGAGAATATGAGATGCCCAGGCGCGGAGCGAAGGCTTTGCGGTAATCCTGGGGCACACCTGTGGGCAGGGGCAGTTGCAACCCTCGGATGGTTTGCAACCCAGGGTTGAATAACTGGCTTACACCCGATGCCTGGAACAGTCCAAATGTGGTGTCCCAGCGCAGGCCGTAGTTGATGGTCAACTGCGGCGTCACTCGCCACGCATCCATGGCGTACAGACCGAGCCGCTGAATATTCTGCGAGAAACTGCCGTTTCCGGCCGCCGTGCCGGTCGTCTGGCAGTTGCTGCCGTCGAATGGCGGCAGGCAGAACAACTCCGCCGTCAGTTGTCCTGGATTGGTTAGATAGAAAGTCGGGTTCTCGGTCAGAACATATGTCGTTTCTGCCTGACCTGGAAACACCCCGCTCAGAACGGGTTCGTGGATGAAGTCCACACCGAATTTGGGAGCATGCCTCTCCACCGACGCGCTTACATCGTAACGAAACTGATATTTCTCCTGGTTGCGGACCACAGGGAACGCCGTAATCGGAGTGACGAACTGATTGTCGCCATAGGTTTCAAAACCCGAGATCGTCTTGGATGTGGAACTGAAAGGAAACGCCAGCGCAAAACCGAGATATCCATTACGCGCTGCTGTGCCGTGCAGATAACTGGTGCCAAAGGTGAAGGTCCCCAACCAGTTGGGGCTGAAGACAAATGTATTGCTGACGGCGCCATTCTGATAATTGGAGTGCGTGGTCGCACCCGTGGAAGGCAACGTGGCCTGCTGTACCAGCGCGTTGTTGGTGGTGGAATTGTCGAGGGCATAGCGCACGAACCACTGCGAACGCTTCGATTGCGCCCAGTCGATGCGCATCATACCGAGATATGACTGAAACGGCACACTCACATAGGGAGGCACAGCGATGGAAGTCGTGTTCGGAATCAACCCCTCCTGAGCCAATTGCGACAGCGCGTTGAATTGGGTAAGGCTATTGTTGCTGTAATTGATGCTGGCGTGCTCGTTCACCATCTCAAACCCGGAAAAAATCCACAGCTTGTCTTTGATGATGGGACCGCCAATCGTCCCGACGTAGTTCTGGCGGGAGAACGGCTGTTTGGGTTCCGGCGGCGGGTTGTCGATGGGGAAACGTGCATTCAGTGCGGCTGCGCGCTCATACACGGCAAATCCGCCATGCCAGTCGTTGGTGCCGCTTCTGGTGCTGATGACGACCGAACCCGCCGTTGTGCGCCCGATATCAGCATTCTGCTGCGAGGTCTGCACCGCGAATTCCCGGATCACATCGGGCGAAAAATTCTGCAGGAAACCGCCGATATAGTCGTCCGAGTTGTCGGCGCCATCGACCGTGAGCTGATTGTTCAAACCGGAGCTTCCGCCGGTTGACACCGCAGTGATGCGGGCCTTGGTAGGATCGGAAGGCTCGACCGGTTCCGTACCCGGGACCATGTAGGCGATATTGGCAAAGCTGCGGGCGGCCAGGGGAATGTCCTGCAAATCTTTCTGCGTGACTACGCCCCCGTTCACCGCGTCGGTGGTATTGAGCTCTTCGGTGGTAATGGAAGATGGCTCGGCCTTCACGTTCACCGTCTGCTGAACGGCTGCAGGCCGCAGCGTGACCAGAACGTCCCTCACGTTGCTGACCTGCACCGTTACATCGGAGCTGGCTTCGGAGAATCCTTTCGCATTCACGATGACGCGGTAGTTTCCCGGCTGCAAATCAGGGACCCGAAAATCGCCCCGGCTGTCCGTCGTCACCTGTCGTTCCAGAGACGTGCCAAGAGAACGAACTATTACGGTAGCAGCCGCAACCCGGCCATGCGTGGCATCCTGCACTTCGCCCTGCAATGTGCCCGCTGGACTTTGGCAATAACCGGAAACAGTCAGTAGGAATACGGCGAAAAGAACCACCACCGGCGCGACTGCCCACGAACGCTTGTTGCCTAATGCAAATCTCATCAGAGATCCTGCTTTTCGGAAGAGTTATCGCGCGCCCACCCTCTAAACTATCTGGCTAGTTTCGACAGCGACACCCGCAAGTACGAAACTATCCAATGGCATCGACCTACTACCATAACCGTAGATGTATGTGATTTCACCGCGGTGGTCGGCCCGTCCTCGACGCGATCGGCGGTGTTCGCCGGTCATTAAAATCGTGAACGCAGACGATCGATGGCCTCTCTGTTACCTTATTCATCTACCTCGGAAGGAGGCTGCCTTGTCGGATTCCTCGGCACCACTCAACTCATCGGGAAGGCCCCTGACTGTCCTGTGTCTCGCCAGTTATTTCAAGGGCATTGAGTTCATGCAGGAGTGCAAGCGACAGGGATGCCGCACGTTGTTACTCACATCCCACAGCCTCGAAGGCGCGGACTGGCCGCGAGAGTCTCTCGACAACATCTTCTATGTCCCCGACGTGGACAAAACCTGGAAGCTGCAGGATGTCTTGCTGGGAATCAGCCACCTGTCGAAGACCGAGGTCATCGACCGCGTTGTTCCCCTGGATGACTTTGACGTGGAAACCGCGGCGACACTGCGCGAGCATCTGCGCGTTCCCGGTATGGGCGATACCACGGCCCGCTACTTCCGCGACAAGCTGGCGATGCGGACCAAGGCCCGCGATGAAGGCCTTCCGGTACCGGAATTCATTCACATCTTGAATCATCAGAAGCTCAACGAGTTCATGCAGCGGGTACCTGCGCCTTGGGTGCTCAAGCCAAGATCGCTAGCCGGATCGATTGGCGTCAGGAAAATCTCCAGTGCGGATGAGTTCTGGTTCGCCGTTGACCGGCTGGGAGATCAGCAGTCTTTCTATTTACTCGAGCAGTATGTGCCCGGCGATATCTTCCACGTGGACACCATTACCTACGAGAAGGAATTGCTGTTCTCGATTGCCAGCAAGTACGGACGGCCGCCGATGGACGTTTCCCACGAAGGCGACATTTTCACCACGCGGACTTTGCCGGAAGGCTCGGATGATGAAGTCGCCCTGCGCGCGCTGAATCAGCAGGTGCTCAAGGCGTTCGGGATGGTGCGCGGGGTGTCACACAGCGAGTTCATTCAGGGTCGCGATGGAAAGTTGTATTTTCTGGAGACGGCAGCCCGGGTTGGCGGCGCCCACATCGCCGATCTCATCGAGGCCGCGACCGGCATTAATCTGTGGGCGGAATGGGCGAAAGTTGAAATCGCGGGAGGAAAGGCCCCTTACCATGTACCACCGGTCCGGCACGATTTCGCCGGACTACTGATTTCTCTCGCCAGGCAGGAGCATCCGGATACGTCCGGCTACCAGGACCCCGAAATCGTCTGGCGAATGGAGAAGAAACACCACGTGGGTTTGATCCTGCGCTCCACCGATCCGGCGCGCATCGAGCAATTGACGCACGACTACGCACAACGCTTCCGGCAAGACTTCTTCGCCTCGCAACCGCCCAGGGAAAGACCTTCGAGCTAGCCAAGGTGAAATCCCGGCGGAAGTTCCTACGCGTGATCGTAGAAGCGGAAGAACAGCGCCTGCTTCGATACCGGCTCCGCTTTTTGCACAAGGCCCGCCATCTGCTTCTCGCTAAAAGGCGTGAACTCGCGGGCCAGTTCCACGTTGTGCTCCAACTGCGCCACCGAATCGCAGCCGATGATCACGGTCGAGACCGGCAGCGAAAGCGAGTAGTACATAGCCTGCTTCATATCGAGCGTGCCCGGGGTCGGCGCCAGCACCATGCCTTCCCAGGAATGTTTCTGCTCTTCCATCGGCGGCGGTGTCCACGAGGAGAGGATGCGGCCGCGCGCGGGTACCTTCATCCCGATGATACCCATCTGCTTGTCCACTGCCAGCGGCAGCAGTTGATCGGAGAAGCTGAAGTGATGCGGATCGGCGGCGTTGACCGCCATCAGGATGGTGTCAAACGGATAGCGATGGATCGCCTCGATCAGTGGCTCGGGGCGGAAGTGGCCCGTGATGCCGAGGAAGCGGACCGTCTTCTGGTCGCGCGCCTCGAGCAACGCTTCCATCGCGCCGCCCTTGGCGAAGATCTGCTCAATCTCGCTGTTCGAACCGATGTCGTGCAACTGCCAGAGGTCAAGGTGATCGGTATTGAGAAGCTTCAGCGATTGCTCCAGCATGCTGAGTGAACCTGCTTTGGTGCGCTCCCGCGTCTTGCTGGCAAGAAATGCTTCGCCACGCCGCTTCTTCATCACTTGCCCGACATAGCGTTCGCTCCAGCGCTGCGGCCCACCGTAAATCGACGAGGTGTCGATATAATTCACGCCGAGGTCGAGCGCCTTCTCGATGATGGGAACCGCGACCGCTTCGTTGTCGGCGCGCTCGATGGCGGCCTGCCCGCCCAGGCTGAAAATACCAACCTTGTAGCCCGTCTTACCCAGGTTGCGCGTGGGCATGGCGTTCTGCGTTGCTGGATTCGAAGGCATCGCCGGAAGCGTCGCGGCCGCAGCCGGCATCGCCGCCTGCGCGACTAGTCCAGCGGTAATCGCACCGCCCGCCTTAAGAAACTCGCGACGGTTCGTGGATGAGGGGTTGCCGCCATTCTTCTGATCCATAATGACCTCGCAGAAACTACCTGTGCGCTGCAAACTCACCCGCATTATACGCCGCGTGTTTGCAACCGGTTGGCTGGTGACCTGGCACGACTAACGCTGATGAGCAGGAAAATCCTCGCTCAGAAATGCGCCCATGAAATCATGCTCTCCACTTTTCGGCTTCTGCGCAACCACGAACCTGCACCGTTCTTGCGGGAATGCGACAATACAGAACTGAACCAAAACTATCGCGAGCGAACTGGGACGCAAGATAAATGGTTGCCGGCAGGGGATTCACTGATCGATCGCTTACGTCGGACGAAATCCGTCAGATCGTCAGCACCGCCACGAGCGAATTGCAGATCGACGACAAGCGCGTGCTGATCATCATTCCCGACGGCACCCGCACGATGCCCATGCCGCTCATGTTCGAGATCCTGCAGCAGGAGTTAGGCAGTCGCGCCGCGGCCTGCGACTACCTGGTCGCGTTGGGAACGCATCCCCTCATGCGCGATGCCCAACTCTCGACTCTCATAGGTCAACCCGTCGTCAACGGAGTGTGCGGGGCCTCAAAGGTCGTGAATCACCGCTGGGACCTGCCTGACACGTTTTCTGAGCTGGGGAAGATTCCTAAGGAGGAAGTGGTTCGCATCTCCGGCGGCTTGTTGGACGAGGCCATTCCTGTTCGCATCAACCGCATGATTCTCGACTACGACCGGGTCCTGATCTGCGGTCCGGTCTTCCCTCATGAAGTGGTCGGCTTCTCGGGCGGCAACAAGTATCTGTTTCCTGGAATCGGCGGCCCGGAGATCATCGGATGGACGCACTGGCTGGGCGCGCTGCTCTGCAGCTACGAGTTGATCGGCACCCTTTCGACGCCAGTTCGCGAAATAATCGACATGGCCGCGGAGTTGGTAAAAGTACCTGTCGCCTGCCTGTCGTTGGTAGTCACGGAAGAGGCTGTGTCGGGAATGTACTTCGGTGCGGCCAAAGAGGCGTGGCGTGCCGCAGCCGATCTCTCCGCGCAGACGCACATCATCTGGGTCGATCAACCCTTGCAGCGCGTGCTCTCCGTGATGCCGACCCTCTACGACGATCTCTGGACTGCCGCCAAGGGTATGTACAAGGTCGAGCCGGCAGTCGCCGACGGCGGCGAGGTCATCATTTACGCTCCACACATTTCCGAGGTCAGCTATACCCATGGCCCCGATATCGACAAGGTCGGGTACCACTGCCGCGACTATTTCGTGAAACAGTGGGACAAATTTAAAGACGCTCCGCGCAGCGTGCTGGCACACTCGACCCACCTGAAAGGAAAGGGATCGTACGACCCTGGCACCAACACCGAAACTCCGCGCATCACTGTGACACTCGCGACCGGCATTTCCGAGGAACGCTGTCGAAAGCTCAACCTGAATTATCTGGACCCCAAAACCATTGACCCCGAAAGCTGGAGAGATCGCGAACAGGAAGGGTTCAGGCTAATCCCACGCGCGGGGGAAATTCTCTACCGGCTCCGCAGTCCCGGCGAATCTTAGTTGCCGGCCGACAGCGCTTCGGCAATCGAAGCCACTCAGGCGATGGCATCGATCAACGAGCTACTGATTCACCCCGCTCGCCAGAAACCCGCCATCCACGACCAGCACTTCCCCATTCACGTAGCTGGCCGCTTCTGAAGCAAGAAAGATGGCGGCACCACAAAGCTCCTGCACATCGCCAAAACGCTTCATCGGGATGCGCGAAAGAAACTCCTGACCTCGCGCCGTGCCTTCCAACAGGCTCCGATTCAAGTCTGTAGGGAACACCCCAGGCGCGATGGCATTCACGCAGACGCCTCTCGGTCCCCACTCCAGCGCCAGCGACTTGGTCAACGAGGCCACAGCAGCCTTACTTGCCGCATAGGCCGCCACTTCGTAGAGCGCGACAAAGCTCGCGACGGAGGCAATGTGAATGATGCGTCCATAGCCGCGCTCCAGCATGTGCCGCCCGAAGACCTGTGCCGCGCGAAGCGTCCCGGTGAGATTGGTTTCGAGGATTGTGTTCCAGTCGGCTTCCGCGAAGTCGAGCGTCGGCGCGCGCTTGGTACGTCCTGCACAATTGATGAGGATGTCAACTTTACCGAACGCTTCGATCGCCTGGGAGAGAACTTGTTCCAGGCTGCTGCGATCCTGAACATCTGATGGGCAGCGCAATGAGCGGCGGCCCAGCCCTTCGATTTCAGACGCGGTCTGCGCCACCAGGTCCGCGCGCCGGGACGTCGGAACTACGTCGGCGCCCGCCTCAGCGAACCCTAACGCGAGCGCGTGGCCAATGCCGCTGGTTCCGCCAATTACCACTGCTGTTCTTCCGGATAGATCAAGAGTCTTGTATGCCATTCGTTTTCCGCCCTGACAGATTTGGAGACACAGTCGCACTGAATCATATCGAATCCGTGCGAAGCATAGTCGCATCTGGAGATCGTCCGCATCTTCTGTCGAGTCAGCCCTAGGCCAACCTCGACAACCGTGCATCAGGCAGTTATAACTAACTTCCAACTCTCCTCGAGGTCGTTGCTCATGCGTCGTTGTGTTGTCATCTTGCTGCTTCTCGTCTCGGCTCTGTCCGCCTTCGCACAAACCAAGCGCCCGATCACCGACAAGGACCTCTTCCGCTTTCAGTGGATTGGCGATCCCGAGGCATCTGCTGACGGCTCTCGTGTGGTTTTCGTGCGCGTGACCGTCAACGAGAAGAAAGACAATTACGACACCACGCTGTGGATGGTTTCCACTTCGGGTCCCGATGGCCCCATTCGTCTTACCAATGGAAAGCGTGATTCCGAGCCGCGTTGGTCTCCCGACGGCAAGTGGATCGCGTTTGTCCGCGGGAGCGCCGAGCCCCCAAAGGACGGCAAGCCTCTGCCGGCCGAGATCGCGCTGCTTTCGCTGGCTGGGGGCGAAGCCTGGGTTATCACCGACCTGCCGCGCTCGGTGTCGGGTCCGGTGTGGTCGCCGGATGGGAAACACATTGCCTTTCTCTGCGACGCCAATTCCGATGATCTGGCGAAGAAGCAAAGGAAAGACCCCGCGGGCGAACCGGAACACGAAAGCGACGTTAAGGTAATCACACGCGCGATCTACCGCTTCAACGGGCAGGGGTACCTCGATCCGAAACACCACAAACACATCTGGATCATTGACGTCCCATCGGGCAGCGATTCCAAGGCCGCTGCAAAGCAGCTCACCCAAAGCGAGTTCGACGAAAACGAACCTACGTTCACTCCCGACGGCAGCCGCATCATCTTCCACACCGTCCGCAGCGCCGAGCCGTATTACGAACTTTCCACTACGGACATAATGTCGGTGCCGGCTGTGGGAGGAGCAGTCGAATCCCTGGCGAAGGTGAAACTCGGCGGCCTGCTGGGCGGCCTCAGTGGCATGACGCTCTCGCCGGACGGAAAACACATCGCCTTCATCGGCGCGGTGCAGGAGCCGGTACGATCCTATTCCCAACCTGATTTGTGGGTGCTCGATCTGCAGCCGGGAGCGGCCCCGAAGAACCTCACTGCCGACTACGACTACGACGTGAACAGCGGCGTGGGCGGCGACAATGGCTCACCGCGGGCTCCCGGTCATCTGTCGCCGATGTGGAGCAAGGATAGCTCCCACCTGCTCGACGTAGTCGCAAAACAGGGACGCGCGATCCTGGTATCCGTGGACGTGAGCAGCGGAAAGGTGCAGGAGCTTTCACGCGGCAGCCAAGCGGTGGCGCAGTTCACCTCGTCCGGCGACGGCAAAGTAGTCGTGATGAATGTCTCCACGCCAACCATGATCGATGAGCTGTTCGTGTTGAATCAGGACGGTTCGCAACGCCAGATCACGAACATCAACGGAACTTTGTTCTCGGACCTCAACCTGACTGATCCAGAGGAGATCTGGTACACCAGCTTCGATGGTAGAAAGATCCAGGCCTGGGTGCAGAAGCCACCCGACTTCAACCCCGCAAAGAAATATCCCTTGATTTTGAATATTCACGGTGGTCCGCACGCAGCCTATGGATGGATCTTCGATCACGAGTTTCAGTGGATGGCGGCCAAGGGGTACGTCGTGCTGTATCCCAACCCTCGCGGCAGTACGAGCTACGGCCAGGATTTCGGCAACATCATCCAATACAAATATCCCGGTGACGATTACAAGGACCTGATGACCGGCGTGGATGAAGTCTTGAAGCGCGGCTACGTCGATGCCAACAAACTGGGCGTGACCGGAGGTAGCGGTGGCGGACTGCTGACTGACTGGACCGTCACCCAGACTCATCGCTTTCACGCTGCGGTCGCGCAGCGTGATATCTCGGACTGGACTTCATGGTGGTACACCGCCGACTTCACGCTCTTTCAGCCCAACTGGTTCAAGGCGCCGCCCTTCGACGATCCGCAGGACTACATCAAGCGTTCCCCCATCACCTACATCAAGAACGTCGACACTCCGATGATGTTCATCCTGGGCGATGTCGATTGGCGCACTCCTCCCAGCAGCGGTGGAGAACAGATGTTCCGCGCACTGAAGTTCATGCACAAGCCAACCGTCATGGTTCACTTCCCTGGCGAATCGCACGAACTCTCGCGGTCGGGACAGCCGTGGCACCGCGTCGAACGCCTCGGCTACATAGTCGGGTGGTTCGACAAATGGCTGATGGGAATTCCGAATCCCGAGTTGAGCATGCCGTCAAAGGAGACGGCTGCTTCAGCGAAACCCGCGACAGAATGAGAAAAGTGTGCGACTGTTTGCAGTTGTCGCCCAATTTTCTTCTGTCACCGTTATTTAGAATCAGTGGGTTAGGCAAAAATACCGCAAACCCATTGATTCAAATAGAGTTATACGTATCCATGTCATTTCATTGGAGTTAAAGCGTCGCTTTTGGCTAGTTTTGAGGCAATGTTGACGAGCGCGGTCACGGCCGCAAACAGACTTTCGGTTGTCAAAGAGCTCCAACTACTCCATAGCCAGACCGTAGTGTGAAGGCGAGAGGCCAAGACACACCACTCCCTTTGCGTCACGAACCATTGATAACACGAGTGGACTGGAGATAAATAGGACGCAGGACACAGCGGCAGGTGATAACAGGGTCTCTGCGAAGGCAGCCGAAACCGTCGAGAGAGTCCAAAGCCTAGGAGAGTTTGGCGCTGGCACGCAGCAGCGCTTCCCGTAGGCGATGATGGCGTTGCAGCAGGTGGAGATAATGAGTCTCATTGGCGCTTGCTTTGGCACGAATGATTGCCAGGAGCGAGCGTTTTTCAGCGGGTGTCCATCGTGCCAACCCCGGGGCCAGGGCAAGGGCAAGGGCGAAGGCGCTGAAAGCCCATTGTTCACGGGCGGTGTACGTATCAAGATTGACCTCCAGAATCTTGGACAACTTGGATGTCGTCGCGCGCCGCATCTTGCCTGCATCGCCGCCGAAATCAGTTGCCATCTTTCGCTGTACCACCAGCCCGAGAGCACGCACGGAAAACGAATCCCAACGTCCTTTCGGGCCAGGACCAAACTCGAAGAACATGTGTCCCTCCGCCAGCTTGCGCAATGTGCGAGGCGATGTCCGGCGCTGGGGGTCGCGTGCGATCTTCTTCTCTTCCCGCTCAGCGAGGGCCACCAAATCTGGACGGCCGGGCCGGAACCCGAGCTTGCGATAGAACCAGAATGCTCCCGACTGAATCGCCTCTTCGTTGTCCTGGCCGATTTGGTAGGGATACACCGAAATGCAGGTCGCACCCGCAAGCTGATGCAACAAATGCAGCACCTTGGAATAGATCCACGCCGTTTCACCCTCGCGAAATGCATAAAACGTATTGAACCCAACCTCGATCCATTCGAAGAGTCCGATGGCCTCGAAATAGTTGACCGGCACTCCATTCTTCAGGGTGAACCCCGCATAGTAAGCGCGCAACGGCAATCGCCACTCGGCATCGAGGCCCCAGATGAACAACTGCACGCCTCTGCCAACATTGGTCTCGAATACATAATTAGGATCGCCGTGCGTGGAACCGTGCAACTCGCGATAGCGAACTGCCAGAGCGTCGCGCGCCATGTCGATGATCTTCCCGCCCTCGCTTTGGTTCAACTTGCGTAGCTTGAGCGAAGGCGAAGCCATCTCGTCGGCCAATGACACGTGTTTGCGCTGCAGCAGCGGAGCATCATGGAAGAAGAATTGAGATACGGGACGGCGAGCCAGGGTGCGGCTGGCAAACGAGCCGCCGAGGTCCCATGCGAGGTTCACCCCTAAGGCGTCGTACAAGCTGGTGCGATCGAGTCGCGAGACAGGTAGCTTCTCGAAGCTCTGCAGCATCCACGGCAGCACTGTTTCTTTTCCTGCGGCAGCTTCCATCCAGTTCAGATAAGGCGTATCCGCCTCGACGAACGAGTCATCCGACAGCAAGGGCATGACGTCCGGCAGAATCGTTGCCATATTTCGATATTGTTCATCGATATTCCACTCGGGAATGATCTGGCCCGCATGACGCTGCGCAAGCCAGCGCGCCAACTCGTAGGTCCAGGTATTCCTCACGGTGGTGCCGGCAATGCCGGAGACCGACTCGTCATCAAAAGCGAGCGCCGCAGACGAGGACGCCTTGAACTTGACCACCTGGGCCTCGACGTCAGCGAGTAGTAGGTCGGCAAGCTTGACGACCTTTGCACTTTGGGGGAACGCGCGAAGAAAGAGCAGCGTGTCATGGAACCGGATCAGCGACTCCGCGCTGTTGAAGTTCGCTCCGCGCAGATCAGCCAACAGACGCTCACACTTCCCGGCGCACCCGGGGCCGTAACTGCGCTTCATCGACTCAAGTTGTTCCAATCGGACTGCCTGGCGGTTCCGCAATCTGTTTGCCTCCGGGACATTTTGGCGAGCCGTCCGCCAGTTTAACCGGAGCGGGCGTCGCGCAACGAATTAGGCACGATGGTTCCGCGTGGCTCGTGGTTTCCCTCGTGCCTGGTTGGCGTTTTTGCAGACTGGTTCAAGGAATCATGCCGCCCTGCCGATGAGAAGTACAACCATGTCAAATCCGGCCGAATCCGGCTTTCGAGCAACACAACTTTCCATCGCTCCCGACCGCAGGAAGCAAGATCGCGTGGTAACTCGCCTGCCCATGCGGATTCTCAGCGTGGACGGCAATCCGGTGTTTTATCCAGCCGTGTGCACGAACCTGGGTCGTGGAGGCATCGGCTTCGAGACCGTCGAGCGCTTAGTGGTAGGCAAGGTCATCGAGTTCGAGTTCGTACGCGTCATCGATGAAGCCATCCGCTACTGGATCAAGATCCTGTTCCGCGATGAAAACCGCTACGGGGGTTACTACGTCAACGATGACGGCACCGACATCCGTCCAGCGAATTAAGGACATTCGTGTTCAGCCCCGAGTTTTGGCTAAGCAGGATTCAGACGCATCGTAAGCTGTGTCGATAGCAGAAACATGAGCGACGTTCTTGTTTATCCCGCAATAAAAGAACCGGCGGCTGTTGAAGTACTGTCGGCTGGGATATCGGTCAAGGACATCTTTGTTGAGTTCCTACTGATTGGATCGACCAGCTTCGGTGGCGGCGTGGTGGCGTATCTGCGTAGTGGACTGGTCGCCAAACGCCAGTGGATCAACGACAAGGAATTCGTGGAACTGTTGGCGATAAGCCAATCGCTACCCGGATTGAATGCCACCAACATGGCAATCCTGGTAGGCGATAAACTGCGTGGAGTCGCCGGTTCCATCGCAGCCATTTTCGCCATATGTCTGCCGGGCGCGATCTTGATGTACGGAGCCGGGATTGCGTATCAGGCCCACGGGGACCGCCCGCTGGCTACGGCTGCGCTACGCGGTGTGGCAGCGGCTGCGGTGGGACTCGTGCTGGCAACTGCAGTGCAACTGGGCAAGAAATCACTGAGCCAATACTACGACCTGATATTCGTGGCCATCACGATTCTGGGGGTCAATTGGCTTCATCAATCGGTGCCGCGGGTCCTCATCGCAGTTGGTCTAATGGCTATCGTCTGGTATCGCCCCCGCAAGCCAGCAACAACCGGAACATCGTGATGGACCAGATACCTTCGCTCATTCGCGTCTTCGCCTACTTGTCCCTGCTCACAGTGGGGGGTGGTATGGCGGCCTTCCCCGAACTGAAGATCCTCACGGTGGATGTCCATCATTGGTTGACATTCCCGCAACTCATTCACATGTACTCTCTCGGCCAGATGGCTCCGGGACCCAACATGATGATGATCGTGTCTATCGGAGAATGGGTCGCCGGTCCGCTTGGAGCGTTGGCGGTCTTGATCGCATTTTTCGGACCGACCGCCGTGCTGGCGCTGCTGGTGGGCCGCTTATGGGCGAGGTTGGAGCGATGGCCCTGGCGAGATTCAATTCAAAAAGGGTTGGCCCCGGTCTCGATCGGGCTGTTGGTGGCCGGATGCCTTTCGATGGCCAAAGGCGCGCTGACCGGGTGGACAACTGGCGTAATCGCAGTGTCGGTATTGATGATCCTGCTGGTAAGCAAGATCAATCCAGCCTTGTTGATCTTGTGCGGAGCCGTGTTCGGCGTGATCGCGCTCAGGTGATGACGATCGGCGTATCGATTACGGCTGCCAGCCTCCGCCGAGTGACTGGTACAGCTGCGCGTAGTACTGCAGCTCGGCAAACCACGCCTGGGAGAGGCTCAGTGCGGAATTAAAGTACTGTTGCTCGTAGTACTGGACTTCCAGAAAACTGGTGACCCCTCCCTGAAAACGCACGTTGGCTAGATCCGCCATCTGTTTGTAGGTTTTTGTCTGCTCTTCAATCTTCATCCGGTACAAGCGAGACTGACTGTAGCCGACGAGGCTGTTGGAGACTTCTCCGAAAGCCTGCTGCACCGTCTGCTTGTACAGCAGGTCGGCTTCATCGCGTTGCGCCCAAGCCAGGTGGTAGCTGCTCCTGATCCGGCCACCCTCGAAGATCGGTTGCACGGCCTGGCCACCGATAGCCCAGAAGGTTGCGGGCCCTTGCAGAAAACTGGTGATAGCCGTGCTTTGCGCACCGAAAGCGGCGGTGAGAGAAATCTGGGGGAAGAATGCTGCTTTGGCCACGCCGACGTTGGCATTAGCGGCAACCAGGTTTTCTTCCGCGCGGCGCACATCTGGCCGGCGTTGCAGAAGCGCGGAAGGCAGTCCAGCAGGAACGTCGGGCGGATGGGGCTGCTCAGTCACGCCGAGGCCGCGGGCAATTGGTCCCGGATTCCGGCCCAGCAGGATGCTGATGTTGTTCTCGGTTTGCTCGATCGCCTGTTGCGTCGTGATTACTTGCGCTTCAGCTTGCTCGACGAGTGCCTGGGCCTGGTAGACGTCGGTGATGGCGCTTTCGCCGCCCTTGAACTTGATCTGGTTCAGTTTCAGGATTTCGTTGTCAGCTTCCACTGTCTTTTTGGAGAACGCAAGCTCATCGTCGTACTGACGCAGCAGGAAATAGTCGGTGGCCACGGAGGTGATCAGCGAGGTCTGCACCACGCTTTGGCCGTATTGCGTGGCCAACAGCGTGGCACGTGCCGATTCCGTCGCGCGACGGTATTGTCCCCAGAAATCGACGATGTAATTAAGCGACAGACCGAGCGTATCGAACGTAGGTGCTCCGGGGTAGAGCGCGTTGCGCTCATTTGTAATCGCCGCTGAACCGCCGAGACTTGGGAATTGGTCGGCGCGCGTGATTCCCAAATTGGCGTTGGCCTGCAGCACACGCGTGGCGGCAATGCGGATGTCGTAGTTATTGGTCAGCGCTTCCTTGATCAGGCCCTGCAACACCTCATCTTGAAAAACACTGGCCCATTGCATATCCGCAAATGGCTGCCCGGCGGGTTGCGTCGAAGGGTCAGGCGCGAGGCCGCGGTATTGGTCAGGAACCGTAACCGCAGGCCGCTTGTAATTTGGCCCAACCTTGCAGGCGCATACCGTGAGCAGCAACACGATGGCAGCCGATGTTCTGATGCTAGTCATGTTCAGCTCCTTGCGGGCCCGCGATCTGCCCTTCTGTTCCTCCGGGTGGCGGCTCCTTCTTACCGCCGCCAATCCAATGTCCGAAACGCTCGACCACGTCGAAGCTTACGGGGATGAAGAAAATAGCCAGGAATGAGGCCGCCAGCATGCCGCCGATCACGACGCTGCCCAGCACCTGACGCGAAATGGCGCCCGCACCGGTGGCGGTCCACAACGGCACGCAGCCCAACAGAAATGCGAACGACGTCATCAGGATCGGACGCAGCCGGAGTTTTGCGCCGGTCAGCGCCGCGTCGATCAGGGTCGCGCCCTTGTCGTACTCCATCTTTGCAAATTCAACGATCAGGATGGCATTTTTCGCCGAGAGTCCGATGAGCATAACCAGCCCGATCTGCGCGTAAACGTTGTTGTCGAGCTTGCGAAGATAGAGCGTTACAAACGCACCGAAGACAGCGATAGGCACGCCCAGAAGCACGCTGAAAGGCAGCGTCCAGCTCTCGTATTGAGCCGCCATGATCAGGAAGACCACAAAGAATGCCAGACCGAAGATGGTGGCTGGCGACACACCTTGAGCCGCTTTCACCTCCTGATACGACATGCCCATGTAGTCAAAGCCCATCTGCTGCGGCATAGTCTTGTGGAAGACGTCCTCCATCGCGGCGATGGCCTGGCCTGAACTGTACCCCGGCGCGGCCGAGGCATTGATCTGCACGCAGTTGAACAGGTTGTAGCGCATGACAAACTCAGCACCGGAGCGCGGATAAGTGCTAGTCAACGTGCTCAGCGGAACCATCTCGTTGGCCGCGTTCCTGACGTAGAACTTCCCGAGGTTCTCCGCCTTGGTCCGGTAGTCGCCGTCGGCCTGTACGTACACCTGCCACTGCAAGCCGAAACGGTTGAAGAAATTGACCAGCGAGCCGCCCATGAACGTCTGTACGGTCTGGTAAAGATCAGTCAGCGGGATTTGCTGGGTCATGGCTTTGGCGTTATCAACCTTAATCCCAACCTGGGGAACACCGAACAGGGCAGTCGTCATCACCCCTGCGAGCTCGGGCCGCTTGCGGGCCTCGGCCATGAACAGTTGTGTGTTCTTCCCGAGAAAATCGATGCCGCTGCCAGATCGGTCTTCGAGGACAAAGGTCACGCCTCCTGAGGTTCCCACGCCTGGAATCGCTGGAGGCGGGAATGAGAACGCAATGCCGGATGGTATTTGGGACAGGGCCCGCTGCAGGTGCGCCTTGACTCCGTTGTAACTGGTCTCGGGCGTCTTTCGTTCTCCCCATGGTTTGAGGGAGACGAAGAAGAATGAACTGTAGGTGGCGTTGACGCCGCTCAACATGCTGTAGCCCATGACCGAGCTGACCTTGTCGACTCCTGGCGTCTCCAGGATGGCCTTCTCGACCACCCGGGCGGCTTCCGAAGAGCGTTGCAGCGAGGACGCATCCGGCAACTGCAAACCGGCATACAGATAGCCCTGGTCCTCGTCAGGCAAGAAGCTGCCCGGTACCCTCTTGCCGAAGAAACCCGCTGCGGCGGCCACTAAGGCAAGCAGCAGGAAGGCAAATCCTGCCTTGTGAATCAGATGTCGGCACCAGTTCACGTAACCATCGGTGGCGCTGCCGAACACTTTGTTGAACCCACGGAAGAACGCCCCAAGAGGCCCGCGGGATTCTTTTTTCGGACGCAGCAGCATGGCAGAGAGTGCTGGACTCAGCGTCAGCGCATTGAAGGCGGAAAACAGGACGGAGATTGCAATGGTGACGGCGAACTGCTTGTAGAGTTGTCCGGTAATGCCGGGTACGAAGGCCGTGGGAATGAAAACGGCTGCGAGGATGAGGGCGATGGCGATCACTGGACCTGAGACTTCCTCCATCGCCTTCACGGTCGCGTCATGCGGCGTCATCCCGTGCTCGATGTGGTGCTCCACCGCCTCCACCACCACGATGGCGTCATCCACGACCAGTCCGATCGCCAGCACAAGCCCGAACAACGACAGAGTATTAATGGAGAAGCCGAGCAACGGGAACACGACAAACGTTCCGATGAGTGAAACTGGAACCGCAAGCAAAGGAATCAGCGTGGCACGCCAGCCCTGAAGGAATATAAACACGACTATGATGACGAGGACTATGGCCTCTCCCAGGGTCTTGTAAATCTCGTGGATGCCTTCACTCACTGCCAGTGTCGTGTCCAGGGCGACGTCATAATCGAGTCCCTGCGGGAATCGCCCCTTGGCTTCTTCCATCATCTTGAGGACGGCGGCGCGTGACTGGAGGGCGTTGCTGCCGGGGGTGTTGTAAATCGCGATCAGCGCCGCGGGGCCAGTGGGAGCTGACGGTTTGCCCTCCTCAGGGGCTTTTCCCAATCTGGCGTTAAACGAGTAATACTGCGAGCCCATTTCCACGCGCGCGACATCCTTGAGACGCAAAATGGAACCGTCAGCCTGGGCACGGACCACGATCTCGTCGAAGTCCGCCGCCGTGGGCAGCCGGCCCGGAGCCCGCACGTTGTAAGTGAACTGTTGTCCCTGAGGAACCGGCTCTCCGCCTACCTGGCCGGCGGGGTTGACCTTGTTCTGAGCTTTGACGGCATTGGTGATGTCAGTGACCGTAATTCCCAGGTTCGCCAGCTTGTCGGGATTGACCCAGATGCGCATGGCGTACGGTCCGGCGCCGAATATCTGCACTTGCCCAACTCCCGGCAGACGGGTCAGTGCGTATTGCAAATTGATGGTGGCGTAGTTCGCCAGGAAAATGCTGTCGTAGGTGCCGTTGGGCGAGTACAGGTCGAGCAGCATAAACGGCGCTGTCGTGCCCGGTTGCACGATTACGCCTTGCTGAGTCACCTCGGTTGGCAGTTGTGAGTTGGCCTGCCCACTCCGCATTTGCGCCAGAATCTGATCGGTATTGATATCGGTTCCGAGCTGGAAATCCACATACAGCGTCATACCGCCGCCCGAACTGGCGCTGAGCGAGTACATGTAATTCATGCCGCTGACACCCGACATCTGCTGCTCGATCGGCGTCGCGACCGACTCTGCAATGGTTTGGGCATCGGCCCCGGGATAGGTGGCCCTCACCTGGATCATTGGGTCGGCGATATTGGGAAATTGCGCGGTAGGCAGACTGAGAATCGAGACCACGCCGACCAGTACCATCAAAATGGCAATCACAATGGCTACAATTGGCCGGTTGATGAAGAATTTCGACATGGTCAGTTGCTCCCCGCCGCCGACGCGGCGGCCACGTAGGGCTTGGGACTGACCGGAATTCCTTCTTTCACCAATTGCGGAGCTGCGGCAGCGGCTTGCTGCACTTTCAGGATGCCTTCAACCACGACCCGCTCGCCAGGTTTCAGGCCGTCCGTGATGATCCAATTCGCGCCAACCCTGACCCCAACCTTTACCGGGCGGAACACAGCTTTGTTGTCAGGCGTCACAACAATGAGTTGGTACATCGACTGAATCTCGATGACTGCCGCTTGCGGCACCAGAAGGGCGTTCTGATTTTCGCTGGTCTGGATGCGCACTCGTCCAAATCCACCGGGGCGCAGGATGGCATCGGGGTTCGGAAATTCGGCCGTGAGTTGAATGGTCCCCGTGCCAGAGGAAACCTGTCGGTTCACTTGGGTAATTTGCCCGCCGTGCGGATACTCTTCTCCATCAGCCTGGATGTAACGCACCGCCACATTGCCCCGTTTCCCGCTACGGAGAACCTTCGTAATTTCCGCCGCGTTTCCCAAATAGCTACTCTCGCTGATGTTGAAGTAGGCCCAGATCGGGTTTACTTGCGAGACAGTGGCCATCTTGGTTGTGGGTCCCACCAAATCGCCAATCTGTGATTTGGCATCGCCAGCGATGCCGTAAATCGGGGAATAGACCTTGGTCCAGGCTAGGTTGAGTTTGGCGTTATCCAGGTTCGCCTTGTTGGCTTCGACTTGCGCCTTCCGTGCTGCCTGGGCGGACAAATCGGTATCCAACTGCTTTTGCGGGATGGCGTTCTGCGCCGCCAGCGGCGTATCGCGCGCAACGTTGTTGTCGGCCTCAGATAGACCCGCCTTCGCGATCTCGACCTGGGCTGCCGCTTGTTCGACCGCGGCCTGATATTGCCGAGGGTCGAGTTCGAAGAGTAGCTGACCTTTCTTCACGAAATAGCCGTTCTGGTAATCCTGCTTCAGGAGGTAACCCTGTACCTTTGGCGTGATGTCTGCATTTACCGGACCGTTGAGCTGCGAGACCCACTCCTGAAAGATGGGGACGTTCTGCTGCACGACCTCGGACACCAGCACTTCAGGAGGACCGGCTTGAGGCTTCTCTTCCTTCTTTTCGCAACCGACAATCAGCAATAGGACCGGCAGACAAAAACCCAGAAGGGTCGCACGGCCGAAACACCCACGTTGCCGCGAAGCCGATTGTTGGCATGGACTTGTGATCTCTTTCTTTAGTTCCACAGAGAAATGCTCAGGCACGGATTGCATTGACACACTCCTAGGCACCATCAAACGGCCTTACTGAGAAAATTTATTCGTGCGAAGAAGTATATCTTCGCAGTGCGGAAGTTGGGCGTGTGCACCTTCACTAATGTCTTGGTTTCACCAGAGTAAAGGCTATTCGTGGACGGGCAGCAATTGCAACCAAATCTCCTGGCCCGCCGATTTACAGGTTATTGCGGGGAAACCGGCGCCGCTGCTTTTGGGTCGCCCGCTCCAGAATTAGCCACCCCTGTAGCGGCTTGATTTTGCAGCACGAACAGGGTGCCGCTCGGCAGTGTCACGTTTGCTTTCGACGAGAACAAATACGCTATTCCATCCTTGTCACGCACAATCCGAACATCCTTGAGCATTAAAGTGTTCGGGTTGGGATCGGGTCGCGAAGACGTCCTCGAGTCCTGCGGCAGCTTGGTCATGGGGGAGATATCGGCCCCGACTTCGACTGCGGATCGAATATTTTCGCGGGCGGGACGACGAGTAACCGTACTCGGCGTCATAGAGTCCGCTGATTCGTAATTATTTTGAGACGCGCCTGTAATCGCGATCTGGCGCGCGATGAATGCGTGCAGGGGAACAGTCTGCTGTTTCCATTCGGCCCGCTCCACCAGCAACACAAGCCACGATGGCTTGTCGCCTTCACGCGATGCCGCGCCCACGATCCGGCCCAACAACTTCGCGTTCTTAGGTATTACCAATCCATTGGCAATCAGGACTGCTTCCAGGGTTCTGAACTCGACGGAGTCGCCCCGATGCGCGTTCTCCGCCCGAACCGTGGTCGTAAGCTCCGCAGGGATCGACAGTCCAGCGACAGTCGGCGTGACGGATGTCTCCTGCTGCGCTTGACCGATCGCAACCGCCAGCATCAAGACCGGTATGCATCCCCTTAACATCTGCCACCCAATCCGATTACAGAAAGAGTAGTACGGCAGGGCGCTGACGTAAAGATGGAATCGAGCCGAGTTTCGCGAGTTCGTCGGCGTGGCTTTGACTGCGATCAACTGCTGGAATCAGGTAGCATCGCCACAAACCCGGCGTCGCAGATATTCCTGCCACTCACGCGACGTGCATATTGCCTGACCGGCCTCCCTGCGTGCTAAGATCGAAACCCTCAAGGAATGGATGTGGCAACGTTCCAACCGGGCGAGAGGTGATGCAATGATCGGCTGCTGCGAATTGGCTGGAACTTGGTCCTAGCGATCATCGTTGCATTCGGCGCCTCACCGGATCGTGCCGCGAGCGGAATCAGGAGTATTCCGGTCCCGCGGCCCACATGAATCTTAAGAAGTGCACAACCGCGAAGTCTCGGAGATTAAGTTGTGGGGCTGCATTTCCGAAGTGGTGTAGTGCGAAGGTTAGTCTCCATTCTCTTGCTGGGAGTGACGAAAGCCGCTTTCGCAACCGCGGGAGGCGATCCTGCGACGCCGAGCATATTTTCTCCCGCCTCCACTCCTGCGGACTCCATCTATCATTTGTCGCTGTTCGTGCTGGCCATCTGTCTCGCTATCTTTCTTGTGGTTTTCGGTCTGCTGGTTTATGCGGTCGCGAAATTCCGCCGGCGTCCCGAGGATGACGGCCGTGAGCCCGCACAAATCTATGGCAGCAACCAGATGGAACTCGCCTGGACCGTCATTCCGGTCGTCATTGTGGTGGTGCTGTTCCTTGCGACAGCGCGCGTGATTCACGCCGTTGAAGACGCCCGTTTCCCGCCCGGCACGACCGAGATCACGGCGGTTGGCCACCAGTTCTGGTGGGAGTTTCAGTACCCGCAGCAAGGTTTCATCGCTGCGAATGAGTTGCATGTACCGGTCAGCGATCCAAGGAATCCCACTCCCACGCATATCACGTTGCTTTCGGCCGATACCGACCACAGCTTCTGGGTCCCCAAACTGGCAGGCAAGACTGACCTCATACCAAACCGCTCCAACAGCATGTGGATCGATCCGCATGAGGCCGGTGTATACGTCGGCCAATGCGCGCAGTATTGCGGAACTCAGCATGCCAAAATGCTTTTACGCGTGGTGGTTCAATCGCGCGAGGACTTTGACCGCTGGGTCGCCAGCCAGCAGCGGCCGGTTCAGAACGCGGAAGGCGTTGCCCGGGGTCGTCAAGTTTTTGAGTCCACGGCATGTGTTAACTGCCACGCGGTTGCAGGTACGAACGCCAACGGCAAGTTCGGTCCCGACCTCACTCACCTTATGAGCCGCGACACCATCGCGGCCGGTGCCGCGCTCAACAATCGCGAAAACTTGCGGCAGTGGGTCAAAGACCCGGACACCTTCAAGCCAGGCGCGCTCATGCCCGCCATGCAATTGGACGAACAAGACCTGGACGCAGTTACCGACTATCTCTTGACCTTGCGCTGAAGCTATGGGGAACCAGTGATGTCAAACGCCGAGTCAGTTCTGAAGCCGATGATGGTCTCGCCCGAGCGCGAACATGCCAAGCCGCTGTTCGACCGGGTGCACGAGTGGATCGTCACCGTGGACCACAAGAAACTCGGCCTGATGTACATCGTGTACGGCATTTTGTTTTTAGTGATCGGCGGCCTCGAAGCCACGGTGATGCGTATCCAGTTGGCCATCCCGCATAACCACTTCGTCTCACCCCAAGTATTCAATCAGTTGTTCACCATGCACGGCACCACCATGGTTTTCCTGGTCGGCATGCCTCTGTTGTTTGGCTTTGCGAATTACCTGGTGCCGCTGATGATCGGCGCCCGCGATATGGCCTTCCCGCGGCTCAACGCCTTCAGCTTCTGGATGAGCGCATTCGGGGGCATCATCTTGTACTTCAGCTTCATCGGAGGCGGCGGCCTGTACGGCGCGGGCAGCGCTCCTGATGTAGGCTGGTTCGCGTACGCGCCGCTTACGTCGCAAGCTTTCTCGCCGGGACACAGCACGGACTACTGGATCATCGGATTGCTCGTCAGCGGCATTGGCAGCATAGGCACCGCGCTGAACATCGTGACTACGGTTTTGTGCATGCGCTGTCCTGGAATGACACTGGGCCGAATGCCACTGTTCGCGTGGCTGAATCTGGTCACGTCGTCGATGGTACTGATCGTGATCTCACCGCTGACGGCCGCCCAGATCATGCTGCTGATCGATCGCTATCTCGGCGGCCATTTCTTCGACACCCAAGCCGGCGGCTCGGCCGTTATCTGGATGCACTTCTTCTGGATCTTCGGCCACCCCGAGGTCTATGTCCTGATCATTCCGGGGTTCGCATTCGCTTCGGAGATCATTCCAGTGTTCTCGCGCAAACCTATTTTCGGCTACTCCATCATGGTGGCAGCGACCTTGGCGATTGGCTTCCTCAGCCTCGGCGTGTGGGCGCATCACATGTTCACGGTGGGCATGACATCCTACGCCAACGCATTTTTCACCGCCTCGACCATGGCGGTAGGTGTGCCGACCGGCATCAAAATATTTAACTGGCTCGGAACCATGTGGGGCGGAAAAATCCGGCTCACCGTACCCATGCTGTTCTGCATCGCATTCCTCTTTCAGTTCCTGATCGCAGGATTGACCGGCATCATGCTGGCGGCTTCGCCCTTCGATTGGCAGCTCGGCAACTCATATTTCGTCGTCGCTCATTTTCATTACGTGCTGATTGGCGGATTAGTGTTCACCATTTTCGGCGCGCTTTATTACTGGTACCCAAAAGTCACTGGCCGCATGTGGAACGAGACTCTGGGCAAGTGGCACTTCTGGCTCTTCCTCATTGGCTTTCATCTCACCTTCGACTTCATGCACATTCCCGGAGTACTGGGCATGCCACGCCGCATTTATACCTACGAACCCGGTCGGGGCTGGGAAGTCTGGAACCTGATCGTCTCGCTGGGAGTGATCGTCCAGATCGTCGGCATCTTGTTCTGGGTGGTCAATTTTGTGTGGTCGTATTTCAGGGGAAAGCTCGCGGGCAACGATCCGTGGGACGCGTGGACGCTGGAGTGGAGCACGACTTCTCCACCGCCGGAATATAACTTTCCGAAGATTCCCGTGGTGCGAAGCCGCCGTCCGCTGTGGGACTTGAAACATCCTGAAGATCCTGACTGGAAGTACGAGTAAGGAGACGTTGAATGGCAGCTACGACGGTCACGCTACCGCAATCCGAAATGCCACTCGCGCACGAATTGCGCGGACGCGTCGGCATGTGGTGCTTGATTGCGGCGGAGTCGGCGATCTTCAGCATCTTCGTGGTTGCCTATCTGTATTACGCAGGCAAAAGTCTGAATGGTCCGACGCCCCGCGAAGTACTGCACGTTCCCATCTTCAACTCGATTTGCCTGTTCGCCAGCAGCTTCACTATCGTGATGGCCGAGCGGGCGATCGCGCGTGGCAAAGGCAGGCTGTTCGGAATCTGGTGGCTGCTGACGATCGTGCTCGGCGCAATCTTTATCCTGGGAACGGCGCGCGAATGGTATCACCTGATTTACGTGGAGGGGCTGACCATCAGCTCCAGCCTCTTCGGAACTACTTTCTACTCGCTCGTCGGCTTGCATGGATTTCACGTGATCGTCGGACTGATCGGCCTTTCGATCATCATGATCTTCGCCGCGCTCGGTCACGTGAAGCAGGAGCACGCGGCGCGCATCGAAGTCTTCGCCATGTACTGGCACTTTGTGGATGCAATTTGGGTCGTGGTACTCACGGTTGTATATTTTGTCGCCATCTAAGGTGGCATGAGAGACGCTATGGAAACGCCGGACCATCACGTCAACAGGAATGCCGAGAACGTCGTACTACCAGCGCCGACGGCATGGCCATTCGTGATGGCGCTCGGCGTCTCGTTGATTCTTGCCGGCTTGCTGACCAATGCCTCGATCAGCGTCCTGGGAACGATTCTCTATCTCGCCGGTGCAGTCGGATGGTTTCGCCAGGTGCTTCCTTATGAGCACCACGTCGAAGTTCCCGTCACTGCTGAGGCAGAGCTGGTGGCGGTGGCTCCTGCTCCCGAAGTAATGCACCTCCCCGTTGCACTGCAAGTTAAGCGTGCCTGGCTTCCGCTGAAGATATACCCCATCTCCGCTGGAGTGAAGGGCGGACTCGCAGGCGGCGTAGCCATGGCTCTACTGGCCATGCTTTACGGGCTCATCTTTTATCGCAGCATCTGGTATCCCATTAACTTGCTCGCCGGTAGTCTGTACGACTCGCCGGCCATACCAACCACCGAGGCGCTGATGCACTTCCGCTTCGACTGGTTCGTGTTCGCGCTGGCGATGCACGTCACGATGTGTCTGCTCGTTGGACTTCTCTACGGCGCGATGCTTCCCATGCTGCCGACCCGCCCCATTCTTCTGGGCGGCGTAATTGGGCCACTGCTTTGGACCGGGTTGCTCTACCGCATTCTCGACTTCGTGAATCCGTTGCTGGATCAGCAGATTAGCTGGATCTGGTTCGCGGCTTCGCAGGTTGCGTTCGGCGTCGTCGCCGGACTCGTAGTCGTGCGCCAGAACAAAGTGTGGACGTCGGAGAACCTGCCGCTAGCCATGCGCGCAGGCATTGAAGCGCCCGGCATTATGCATGAGCGCGACGGAGAGGACCATAAACCATGACACGGCGCCTCACGTTGATGGGAGTGTTGCTTGCTGCGGCCTGCGGGCTTTCGGCTTGCTCGCGCCTCAATGGGAAGCCCGCGCCCGGCCCCGAAGTTCCCCGCCCTGACTCTGTTCTGGATCCCGTAGTTCTCTACAGCCAGAACTGCGCTGGGTGTCATGGAGCCGAGGGCCGCAACGGTCCGGCGATGGATTTGTCCGATCCGGTCTATCTGTGGATCGTTGATGATGACACCTTGCGCTCAACAATCTCCAAGGGACGCCCCGGCACCGCGATGTCAGCGTTCGCACAAAAGGAAGGCGGAATGCTGACGGACGAGCAGATCAACGCGATCATTCACGGCATCCGCGAGCGCTGGGGCAAGCCTAACGTGCTGGTGAACGTCGCGGTTCCGGTCTACGCAGCAAAAACCCCGGGAAATCCGCAACAGGGGCAAGCGGTGTACGGGACGTATTGCGCGTCGTGTCATGGCGAGGGAGACAAGGGCGGTCCGAAGGCGGGCTCGGTTACCAATCCTTCGTACCTTAGTTTGATCAGCGACCAGGGGTTGCGAACCATCGTTATCACCGGACGACCTGATTTCGGTGCGCCCGACTGGCGTGGGAATGCACCGGGGCGTCCAATGGGCGAGCAGGAGATTACCGACGTGGTGGCGTGGCTTGCGGCGCAGCGACCTGCAAAACCAACCCAGGCTTCGACTGCGAACCCTTCTTCTGAGAATCCATCTTCGCCCGGGGGAAACCATTGAGCGACCAAGACACAAACGCAGTCTCGCGGCGCGATCTGTTTGCCAAGATCGGAATGTTATTGAACGGACTGGCGGTCGTGATTCTTGCCACTCCGGTAATTGGCTACCTCGTATCTCCCATCCTCGGCGGCGACCGCGGACAGTACAAGCGTTGGGTCGCATTGGGCGAACTCGACGAGTTTCCCGAGGGGCAAACTCGCCTGGCGAAATTTCAGAATCCGATCACCGGTGTCTCGGACGGAGAAACGGACCACATTCCCTGCTGGGTCCGCCGCATGCAGGGTGAGAAATTTCAGGTGTTCGCCGTGAACTGCGCGCATCTCGGCTGCCCGGTGCGATGGTTCGCTCAATCCGGATTGTTCATGTGTCCCTGTCACGGTGGCGTGTACTACCAGGACGGATCGCGTGCCTCGGGACCGCCGCCGCGCGGATTGTTCGAGTACCAACATAAAGTGGAAGGCGGCAAATTGCTGATTGAGGCCGGACAACTTCCGACGTTGTCCACCACCGCGAGCCTCGGCGCGAGGAAGAGCGGATGCCAAGGCTGAAGTCCATCGCAGATTGGTTCGACCAGCGATTGCAGATCGGCGGGGCGGTCCGCGAAGCGATGACGCATCCCGTTCCCCGCAAATCGGCGAGCTGGTGGTATGTCTTCGGCAGCGCGGCGCTCACGCTTTTTATCCTGCAAGTATTCACCGGCATCATGCTTGCGCTGATCTATGTTCCGTCGGCCGCCGAAGCGTGGAACAGTCTTCAATTTCTCAACCACGGAGTCACTCTGGGATGGTTTCTGCGAGCTGTACACGGTTGGGGCTCGAACTTCATGGTGGCGGTGGTGCTCATCCACCTGTGCCAGGTCTTTCTGTTTGGAGCCTACAAATTTCCCCGGGAGCTCACCTGGGTGGTCGGCGTCTTCCTGCTGCTGATGACGCTCGGCATGGCCTTCACCGGCCAAGTGTTGCGTTTCGATCAGGATGCCTATTGGGGCCTTGGCATCGGTGCATCCATCACCAGTCGTGTTCCTTTTCTCGGCGGATATCTTGTCCATATGTTGCTCGGCGGTCCGATTATTGCCGGCGCAACCCTCTCGCGATTCTTTGCGCTCCATGTCTTCGTGATTCCGGGACTGCTGATCGCGCTGGTTTCGTTGCACCTGCTGCTGGTGTTGAAGCTCGGTATCAATGAGTGGCCGATGCCTGGCCGCGTGGTTCGGCGTGCCACCTACGTCAAGGAATACGAGGAGTTGACGCATAGAGACGGTGTTCCCTTCGTGCCCGCCGCGATTTGGAAGGACATGTTTTTCTCCGCCGCCATCATCGTCAGCGTAATGGCGTGCGCATGGTTCCTCGGGCCCTTCGGTCCTAGCGGCTATCCCGATCCCACAATTGTGCAAACTATTCCTAAGCCGGACTTCTTCTTCCTGTGGCTGTACGCGATGCTGGCGTTGCTGCCACCCTCGATGGAGACGCCGGCCCTGCTTATCGGGCCGGTAATCGTCATCGGCTTCCTGATACTGTTGCCGTTCCTCTCGGGCGAAGGGGAAAAAAGCTGGAAGCGGCGGCCGATCGCAGTGGTCACGCTGCTGTTGGTCGCGGTGGCGCTCGGCACGTTCACACAGCTTGCGACCTACTCGCCGTGGAGTCCCATCATGAACGCATGGAGTGGGGACCCGGTGCCGGTTGAATATCTGAATGGGCGGTCGCCGCTGGAACGTCAAGGCGCGCTGGTCTTCCAGGTGAAACAGTGTCGCAACTGTCACGCGATTGGGGGCTCCGGCGGCAAACGCGGCCCGGCGCTCGATAGAGTTGCGACCAATCTTACTCGCGACCAGCTGGTGCGCCAGGTTATTCAGGGTGGAGGCAACATGCCCGCGTATGGTAAGAACTTGAGTCCGGCGGAGGTGACCGCGTTGGTTTTCTTCCTGGAAACATTGCGGCCCACGAATCAGCCTCCGGCCCGTGATGCGTCGCAAACAGCGATCATCCACGAAGAACCGGGCCCTCCTGCCCCGAACAACCGCTGACCTGGCATGCATTCTGTTTCTCAAGCCGTGCTGCGTTCGTGGTCGATTCCTCCGGCCGCGACGTTCGCGATTGCTTTGTCGGCCGTCATTTATTTGCGCGGTTGGTGGCTGCTCCGTCGAGCTGGCTCTCCAAATATTCCGCCCTGGCGGGCCGTAACGTTTTTGCTCGGCCTACTTTCTCTGTGGATCGCACTTGCTTCTCCCATGGATGTGTTCAACAGCTTCGTGCTGACAGCCCATATGCTGCAGCACATGATGCTGATGATGGTTGTACCTCCCTTGCTACTTCTCGGTGCGCCGCTGGTTCCCATGGTCCGCGGATTGCCGATTTTCGCTGCCCGCGAATTTGCCGGGCCGTTCCTGAATTGGTCAGTTGCCAAGCGCGTGGGAACCGCAATAACAAATCCAGTGTTCGCGCTGCTCTTAATGGGAGTCACGATGTTTGCGTGGCATACTCCGGTGCTGTACGAGTTGGCGTTGCGTTCGTCGGCATGGCATCAAACGGAGCACGCCTGTTTCCTTTTTGCCTCGCTGATTTTCTGGTGGCCGGTGGTGCAGCCGTGGCCTAGTCGCGCCCAGTGGCCGCGTTGGGCGATGGTTCCCTACCTGCTGATCGCTGACCTGCAGAACACTGCGTTGTGCGCAATTCTGGCGTTCTCTGATCACGCACTCTATCCGTCGTATTCCGCTGTGCCGCGTCTGTTTGGTTTCTCCGCTCTCGAAGACCAGGTCGCCGCTGGAGCCACCATGTGGGTGGTGGGATCGCTGGCCTTCGTCGTGCCCGCCATTGTCATTGCTGTTAAGTGTTTGTCGAGAAATGCATCGCAAGACGCGATCGCCTCAACTCGCCGTCGTGAGACATCATTCTTTGGACTGGCCTTTTCGCGTTCGGCGGAGATTCCGTTGCTCCCACGTTTGGTGAAGATACGCTGGAGCAGCAAACGGATGGAGGCGTGTTCGTTCGTGGTTTTGTTTGCTGCCGCGAGCCTGTGCTTCGCCGGATTGCTGGCCGCAGGAGCGAATGACGACGACAATCAGACGCTCAAGTTCAAAGAAATATCTGGGCCATTTGCAGTGGCCGTTTTCAGTGCGCCGGGGGACCTCGACGCTGGACCGTCCGAGTTCAGCGTACTTGTGCAGGATCGCAACACTCACGAGGTTCTGCTGGGTGCGGCGGTCGATCTCGCCGCATATCCGGCAGTTGATGCGCCGGGGAATCGTGTAACCGCGCGAGCCAGCACTGCGGATTCGCAGAACAAGCTGCTGCAAACTGCAGAACCGAACTTGCCAAACGAAGGCGAATGGACCTTGAATATCACAGTGAGCAATAACTCTGACAGCGGTCACTTCTCCATGCCGCTTCACATAGTCAAGCCCGAAGCAGGCGTTGAGAAACCCTGGCCCTACGTTCTCATTTCCGTGTTTTCAGTAATTCTCGCCGGAATTTACCTCGGCAGACGTCGCTTTCCGCATGGCGAACGTGCAGTTCAAGCTTGATCGATTTTTCTCTCCTCATCGTCTCCATCGAGCACCTTGCCGGATTCCGGGCCCAGACTGATAGAGCAAAGTTCACTTCTTGCCCCCGGAGTCCGGAGGCCGGACTCCGGAATGATCGTCCGGTTGCAATGACCGCACCCATAGTCACTGTCAAGTCAAGAATGGCGCCGCGCATCGATTGCCGAAGCCACTGGTACCTTTTTGGGGAACTGGCACATCAGTGTCTAACTAAGCTGCCACAAGCGGCGGCCGGAGACCGCAGTTCCGGCCTACTCAGTCGTCGAATTCCAACCTGCAACGCGCGGGCGCGATTCTGAGCGGCAAAGCGGAAGATGAAGAGTCGGAATCGCTCCAGTGCCGATTCCGCGATCTCCGGCACACCGCAGTGCCCCGCCTACTCGAAGCCGGCATCCCCGATCCGGCAGTGGCGAGGATTATGTGATGGTTCGCAAAGACGGCGATTCGCAAGTCGAAACGATACGGACACATCGGGAACCCGGCTCTCCGCGCTGCGGCCGACGTCCTCGGACGAGCGGAAACTCCCCCCGTGTCCCTCAAAAAGTCCCCAAAGTCGTCGGAGGTCGAAAATGGATTTGTTCAGTTAGTGGTTGAAAAAGAATGGCTCCTCAGGTGGACCAACAGTTCCGTGGGAACCGCCATCTCGGGTGCGCTCTGGTCAATCATTCCGTCTTCAATCCGGATGGTGCGATCGGCGAACTCGAGGACTCGAGGATCGTGGGTAACGATGAGCACCGCCCGTCCGCGCTCATGGGCCAAATCGCGCATCATCTCCATGATGGTGCGCCCGGTGTGGGAATCGAGCGCGGCCGTGGGCTCATCGGCCAGAATGATTTCAGGGTCGCCTGCGAGCGCCCGGGCGATCGCGACACGCTGCTTTTGCCCCCCACTGAGATTGGCAGGGACCACGTGGAACTTTTCGGCCAATCCCACTCGCTGCAGCAGTTCGTAGCTGCGCTTGTGCGCTTGGGGTCCGCGAATGCCCTTCAGGTCGAGCATGAGCTCAATGTTCTCCCCTGCAGTCAGGGTGGGAAAGAGATTGAAGCCCTGGAACACGAAGCCCAAGTGATCCAAGCGAACGCGAGATAGCTCACTCTGGCGAAGGTGGCCGACTTCCTGGCCGGCAATGCGAATGCTTCCAGAGGTGGCTTGGAGAATGCAGCCGACGATGGAGAGCAGCGTGGTCTTGCCGCTCCCTGAGGGGCCGACCAACAGCACCATCTCGCCAGAGTGAACTTCCAGGTCCACGCCACGCAAGGCCGACACGCTGGCCGAGCCCTCAACGTAAGTCTTGGTCACGTCTCGTACTGTGATTGCAGCCTTCATTGTGTCTCCTATGGGGGCTCTTAGCCCTTGAATACCGTCGCGGGATCTAGCCGCGTCACTTTGTTGATTGAAACCAGGGCCGCTCCGGCGCACATGCTCAGCGTCAGAAGAAATATCGAGATTGCCATCCACCAGTTCATCAGGATGGGCGCCCCGGCGGGCTGGGCGAAACGCACCACGAAGCCGCTGATGATCATCCCCAGGGTGTATCCGATTACCGCGCCGATGGCCGCCTGAATCAGGATAACCTTATACACATAGCTGTTCGGTGCACCCATGGCCTTAAGCGTGCCGAATTCCTTCAAGTGATCCATGGTGGTAGCGTAGATGGTCTGTGCAACCACAACGAAGCCTACGATCAACCCCAGCACTGCCGCCAGCAGAATCGCGATGCCGGCGCCGGTCGTAAACGTCCAGTACCGCTGCGTGGTCCGGCTGAACTCCGCACTGGTGAGTACATCCACATCTTTCACGTTCGCCAGTATATTTCTGCGGACTTCGTCCGCATCAGCGCCGGGCTCGATCTTGACCAGTATGTAGGTGGTCTGGTCGTCGTTCAGCGGCGCGTAATCCTGGGCATGCCGAAAGCTGGTAAAGACGTAAGGGTCGGTGGTGAAATCGCGGATACCGCGGGTGAAGCCAACTACCCGTGCCCGGTGACCGTTGATTTCGAATACCTCGCCGATACGGCTCACACCCAGCTTTTTCTTGTAGACCTCGTCCACCATGACGCCATCGGGGGTCTTCAAATCGCGGACACTTCCGTCCACAACATTCCAGGGGCCGCCCAGACCGGCATCCGGATTGAAGCCCACCACCTGGATCGTCTGCAGGGCACCGTCGAGGCGGTTCCATCGCGTGTATCCGTTGATGAACTTCTCAGCGTCGGCTACGCCGGGCACGGCCTTCACCTGGTAGAGCTTACGTTCATTGAAAGGGGTTCCGAGCTCGAGGTAGGGCACGTGCTTGGAGGTCACCCAAAGATCCGCTCCGGAGTTATCGATCAAGCAAGATGTGGCTTGGGTGAAGCCCACATACAACCCCAACTCGATAACAATCAGAATTACGGCAAACACGATCCCTGTCAGCGTGACAGCCAACCGTACCTTGTCGTGAAGCAGATTCCGCAGCGCTAGAGAAGCCATCCGAAGCCGCCTTCCTCGATACCAGCCTTCCACATGTTGCCTGTCATGCCGTTACTATGCGGGATACCGGCAGCCCGGTACATCACGAGATAGGCGGTTTTTCGGGTACCACGAGAGGGAAAGAAACGCATACCACAATGGGGTAAATGTGGAATAAGCGGACGATCGATAGAAGAGTTTTCGGGGGAGGAATTACGATTTCGGCGAGAGTGAAGAGCGAGGAATGATAATTCTGCGGCGGCCGAACAAATGAGCGTCCAAGGAGAACGCTCCGGGACCAAGGAACCCACTTGCCAGAGTCATAACGATGACATCCAGGCTCAAGGGGTTTCCGTTGAAGAAATTCCAACCTGCGGCCGGAAGCCACGAGAACGTGACGCCAACTTCGACTACAACCGCTAACACGCTCGCAACCGGTGTCGCAAACCCCGCCAGCAGAGAAACGCCGCTCCCCAGCGTGATCAGGCAGACCACCGATGTGCCAAGCTGAAAGGTTCGCGGTTCCGTCACATAGGCCGCACCCTGAAGAATCAGCGTTACACCCGTCGCTACCCGCAACAGCAGCAGCCCGAGGCCAAACCATTCGCCGGGAAATGTTGAAAACAGCCTTCGCAAGCCTTGCCTCCTGGGACGTCAGATGTCGTTCAATCTCACAGAGAAGGCTATTGGCTGCGACGGCAAAGCGAATCCCCAAGCTTCGGAATCTTCTTCTAACCCTTTCGGGGTATGACGGAGGATCCGAATTGCTCGTGTTTACAAGTGAATGATGCCGCGACGCACCCCAATCGCCACGGCTTGCGTGCGGTCACTGGCTCCCAACTTGTCCATAATGTGCTTGATGTGCACTTTTACCGTCTCTTCGGAGATGAAGAGCCTTTCGGCGATGTCGCGGTTGCGATTGCCGCCAGCAATCTGCTGAAGGACTTCGATTTCCCGCGCAGTGAGTGCCTCGTCGCTGTAGTGCTCCGCCAGATGGGCGGTAATGGCTGGTGGGATACGCTTCTTCCCGGCATGAACTTGACGGATCGCCTCGACGAGGTCCTTTGGCGGCATGCTCTTCAGCATGTAACCTCTAGCACCTCCCTCGAGCGCACGCTGGATTTCGACATCGCCTTCGGATGTCGTCAGCATAATGACGCGTGCCTCAGGGAACTCCTTGCGAATGGCAATCATCGCGTCGATGCCGCTTATATCGGGGAGCCTGACATCCATAAGGGTGATGTCGGGCCCGAGTTCACGAAAACGCTCAAGGGCTTCCCGTCCGCTGGACGCCTCGCCTACAATGCACATGTCTGGTTGGTTGTTGATGAGGGTAGCGATTCCCTCGCGCAAGAGCGGATGGTCATCGATGCTCAAGACGCGTATACGTGTTTGGTCGTTCATAGTTCTCGCTCACTCTCTGCTGGGAGGAACGTCGTTACCGGTCTGGCCTGGAAACCATCTAGTCAGCCGCTTCCACCAACCCTCCGAAGATGTAGTTTCGAAGGCTACTTTACCTGGCACCGACAGTTCTACCTCGGTCCCGGCGCCGGCGCGGGACAGGACCGCGAACTTGGCTCCGATCTTCTCCGCTCGCTCCCGCATGTTGGATAGACCCCAGTGTCCTTCGCGTCCGGACTGGAGCATCTCTGAATCGACACCACAGCCATTGTCGCGCACCATGATGAGTAGACTTCGTGCAGCATACTTGATTTCAACTTCAATACTGCTCGCCCTGGAGTAGCGAAATGCGTTGATCACAGCTTCACGGGCAATCCGGTAAACCTCCTCACGAATGAATGGATGAAGCGCAACGAGCTTTCCTTCCACAATAACTCGGAAATCAACCTCTTCTTGGAGGGGAAACTCTTCGCGAATTCCGGAAAGCCTTTCTTCCAACCCATCGGACGCAGGGTGCGCTGAGCGCAGGCTGCGGATGGCGTTACGTCCTTCTTCATTGACTTGCCGCATAAGTTCCAAGACGCGTTCTATGAGCGGTTTGGCCGGCGAATCCCCAGGCAAGCGATCATTTGCGACGTCAAGCTGTAGAGAAGCACTGATAACACCTTGCAACAGGGTATCGTGCAGATTGCGGGCAATTCTCTCGCGCTCCTGGATGCGTTCCTCGAGTCGCGCCTGCAACCGTCTGGAGATGTCCCGCATGCGCAAGCTATGGAACATCCATACCAGGCTTAGCAGGCCCAGTGCACACAGAGTGCGAAACCACGGGTGCCCAGCCAAACCTTGCTATCCGAGGTCTGGGCAGTCGCAATGACCAGCGCCGTCTGAAAGCGTGCGGATGTTGCGATACTGATGAAGCTTTCTCTTCCGTGCAGGATCTCGCCGTGCAGACTCGAGAGAAGAACACCGCCGTCGATCGACTGGCTCATCGCCGTGATGAACGATCCGGCCTTCAGTTCAGACGTAACGTCTTCGAAGCCACCGTTATGAAAACGCAAGATTGCGCCTTGCGTGCGGACCCACAACGTTCCATATCCGTCGGTCATCAGGCCGAGAACGCCAGTGAGGGAACTCGACGTGGGATCCAACTCCTGGGCACTTACGAAATTGAATCCGTCAAAACGGAACAAACCATTGGTGGTGCCGACCCATAAATAACCGTCCGGGGTTTGAGCAAAGGCGCTGACCTGCCTTCCGGGGAATCCATTCTTCGAGGTCCACCGATCAACGATGTACTGCGAGAAGGCCCTATTGGGGTCCACGGCATCGGCTGATGGAACGAGGCAGGCCGTCGCCGCCATCGCCAGCAGAAAGCTCAGAACCTGCCGGCGGCCGGGCGAGCCTTCACGGAAGATACTGAAAATTGTCAACGATAACCTCGGCATCGTTCTTGAGCGGGACCTTAGAGTAGCCGAAAGCGCAAAAATTCATGCTGACAGACTCGCTTCCGGGGGAAGGAATGCCCGAAGTAAACACATGGGATGCTACGGAATCCCGCTGCGAGGTCCCACCTGCGCCCATGGCGGCTGCGAACGATATCTTTGCCGGCTCCCATACGAAAGAATAGGTCAGTCTTCCTGGCGGCGCAGAGAACCGTACGACATTCTCCGGGACATAATATGGTTGCAGAACAAATTGCGCGTTCTTGACGGAAGGATCCCCCCAACGGCTGATCTCAACGTCCATTTCCCGATGGTTTTGCTCCGCTCCCAGGTCATCCCAGGTGAAGAGCGTCAGAACTACCGCCGGCTCGAGGTGCGAAATGTCTTCGACGCTAAAGCGGTATGTCCCATAGCCAAAACTGTGAGGGAGAATTACCTCCGAACACGTCCACCGATCCGACCTCCGAACGATGCGAAGGTGCAGGTGGCCGTCGGAGTCGACCGACACGTTGGCAGGATCGTAGACGTTGGGCACACCGTTGCGTTCGCTGATGGCGTGCGCGACGGTCCATTCATAGCCGTCGAATTCAATGGTCTTCGAAGACGGCGGAACGAACGACCCAGCCCCTTTGACAACCGCCACTGCGAGCACCTTGTCGCCCCTATCAGGGAGCTGCACCCATGGTGGCGGGGGGGCGATATCCCGGTTCCACCAGCAGGGCCGCATAATCGGTTCCCAGGTGGATCGGAACCGTACCAACTGGAATCGGCGGCAATTGGGGTGAGTGGCTGAATCGCTACAGGTTGCACCCACCAGATTCCATTCGCCGCCCTGGCAAACAACACAACTTTGTCGCCAGGGTGGGCACCTGTCACGCGACCCGCAATCGGCACGAGGGTCACCGGCCCTCCCTCTCCCGCCGGAGGTACCGTGTCGATCTCAATCGACGGCGCGGTACTCAATTGCTTGGAATGGCATCCGCCGAGGAGCATGCAGGAAGCAAGTGCACAGAGAGTCAACCAACTGCCAGCATTGGTCGGAATTTCCAACCCCCACCATCTCATGCGGCGCGGCCCCCGTTGCGTGGCACCAATATTCGCGATGGACGTATTTTATCGCTTTTTAGAGTCACAATCATCAAGTTCTCGTCGCGGCCGGAACCGATCAGCCGGTCGTCGATGGCTATTCTTTCCGTATTCTCACCGCACAGGGAGATCAAGCCAACGGGGTTGCCAAGAGCTACATGGTTGACGGAAAAATGACGGGCGGGTTTGCGATCGACCCGCGTAAAGTGAAGTGCTTGAAATTTAAGCAAAGCAAGAAATCGTGCGAAGGCGAAGTACGTCCATATAGGCGCCTCCACGGGGTAGCTCCGCGGCAACTCGGGATGTTCAGTGTAGGGAATGAATTCCTCAATCGCCTCAAGACGAGAGGGCACTACCCTTGTGGGGGTCAGTCATTATCGTGCTGGCCGTTCGTTGTTTTCGATGTGTCGCGATGCCTGAGGGCTCAGGATTTGGTGCGGGACTGCATGGCCATGGACACGAGAGCGCCGATGAGGATCGCGGGAAAAAGCTGGCCGACGATGGCTTCAGCGATGGTGAGCGAGCGCGCGATCGGGTGCATTGGGGCAATCGTACTGCCGACCGTGGTAAGCGTGGCAAAACTGAAATAGGTAAGCTTCGACGTGAGTTGGTCCATATCCGTTGGCGCGGTAACGAAGGAGAAAGAGCCTGGGAGGAGTTGCTCAACCAACTGATAGGCGGAAGCCCAAGCCATACCAAGAAGAAGATAGGCGCATACTCCGCCCTGAATGCGGCTCCAGGTTACCGGGCCTACACGGAACATCACGAGCAACACAACGCGGACATAGAGAAGTAGCGTGCCGGTGACGAAAGCGCTTCCCAACTGATGAAGAAACGGCGTCGGATGGAGGCGACCGGCCATCAAAACCGTCGTACAAACGAGGACGACGGCGACCACGAAAGCCTGGGCAAGGTAGCTCTCTTTTACGCTCAGTGCGCCGAAAACCATCAGCCCGACCACAACGGGCTCGAAAAAAAGGCGGCCGCGCAGTCCCGCCTCGCGAAGAGGCGTTATTACGAAGATGAGAATGACCAGGGAGATAGTTATGAGAGTAAGGCCCAGGTCGCCAGACCAGAACTGGGTCATATGCTTGTGAAGAACAGGTCTTGGAGTTTGATGCATATCCTTCGTCATGAAGAGCGTCCTCCCAGCGATTACCGGCGTAGGTCCGATTTGGCGATTCTGGACGAGCCGCCGCCCAATCGTCCACAAGATTCTTCCGTGCAAAGGCCGGTGCGAAGATGGTCCGCGAAAAAGACAGTCCGCTCCAACCGTATTTCGACACTCGTACCAGGTGTCACGTTGCGCATAACCGCCGTGATCGCTTTCGCACGTGCTTCGGCGAGCGAGCTTGAAAGCAGGACGCACCCCTCGTTGTCGTCCGCGAAGTGGTGGCCAACACCGTTGATGGAACTAGTTTGGTCCCGATGTCCTCAGGGCAGTTGGTGACCCCCATGGGTGTTCTGCCCAGTTGCGCGTGGGTTGCGAAGGCATCGAAACCGCTACGCCGGGAGGGTTTAGCTGACCATTTAGCTGACGGTTTTCCCGAGCTACGCAGTGTCACTTCGTTGCACCTCGATTCACATTCAGCCGCGAAACTGAAGGGCAGCCACTGCACCCTGAACGAACGTCTGACGCAGCGCAGTGGCCGGGTAAGGTTCCCATCTTAGGTTGATGGGATCTTGATGAAATTGGCCGTGTTCATGTTGAACTGAGCAGGCGCGGGTGACGGGATCAGCATGCTAGCAGCGAATGCGGTCGGCGTGCAGCACCCTGCGGCCCAGGTCAGTCCGACTCCACCGTGGGTTCATCTGCTAATGCAGAACTGAAGTCCTCTGCGAGCTTCGCGGTGTCTAAGCCACCGAACGTGCCAATCACGACTAGTTGGCTACGTCGTGATCCACCATCCCACGGGCGTCCTTTTTCCAGAGTCCAGCGCCCGCCTACTTTTTGCAGCGCGACGGAACGGGTGCCTTCTCCTACCACGTACAGAACGCCTTTGGCACGAAGCACCGACTCAGGTAGAGCTTCGACTGCCGCACGCAGTCGTGCGCGATCGAATGGCCGATCGCTCTCGAAGCTGGCGCGACTGAATGGTGCATGGTGCCCTTCACTCGGTGCGGTGTGATTGTGCTGACTGTCGATCGCGACCTTCGACTGCGACCGAGTCGCGCCGACGCCCAGCAGCAGATCCCATGGGACGCATCCGTGGCTGGCCTCAAGAAATCTCGCGTGCGGTACCGTCTCCCGAAGAAATTCCCGAACACAGACCCGCGCCGGTTCGTCGATCAAGTCCATCTTGCTGAGAACGATCAGATCTGCCGCCAGGAGCTGGCGCATGACCAACTCACCAACATATTTGTCGACCGATCGCTCACGGATGGTTTCGGCGTCGGCTACGACGATCAGACCATCCAGCCGCAATCGCGGGTGAGCGGCACCATAAGACGCAATCCTTCGTGGATCGGCGACTCCGCTAGCTTCGATCACAATATGGTCTGGCGGCGTGTCGCGGCTGAGGAGTTCCAATAACGTGATTGCGAGGTTGTCGGCCATACTGCAGCAAACGCAACCATTCGTAAGGCTGATGGTCTCGCCGTCATGACTGGCAATAAGGGCAGCATCGATATTGATGCTGCCAAAGTCATTCACCAGTACGGCCAGACGCAAGCCGTGGTCACAGCGCAGCATCGAGTTGAGCAGCGTCGTCTTGCCGGCGCCGAGGTAGCCGCTGAGGATGGTGACGGGAATCACCGGGACTTCAGTCGTCATTCGGAACTCTCGACTTCTGCTCCGTCGATTTGCATTGGCTCGTGGCCTAGCGCGCGCCGACCAGCGCCGGCTCCGCCGTCGGGGGCGAAGCTGCCGGAGTTTCACGCTGGAAGACGCTCTTCCCATCCTTGATGGTCTCCTCCGCCTTGATGTCCTTGATGGTCGAAGCGGCTACCTTCATTGGATTGGCGGATAGGATCACCAGATCGGCGAGTTTGCCTGCGGTAATTGATCCTTTGCGGCTTTCTTCGAAGTACTGGTGTGCGCCGTCGATGGTAAGGGCCTTCAAGCCGTCGAGCACGGAGATCCTCTCATCGGGCCCGATTATCTGCCCTGAGCGCGAGGTGCGATTGACCGCTGTCCAAAGAATGAACAGCGGGTCCAACGGGGTGACCAGAAAGTCGCTGTGATTGGTCATGTGCAACCCCAGCCATCGCGCAGTCTTCATCGGACTCATGAAGAACGCGCGCTCCTGGCCGAGGTTTTCGATGTGAACGTCGCCCCAGAAGAACGCATGGTTGGTGAAGAACGACGGGTTGATTCCATATTTCACATACAAGTCGAGCTGGTCGCGTCGCACGAACTGCGAATGGACCACGGTCGTCCGGCGGCCTTCGGGCGCGCCCGCCGCCTGGTGTGCATCGAGCAGCATGTCGATGGCGGCATCGCCGTTACAGTGGACCAGCACTTGAGCGTCGTACTCATAGGCCAGCTTCACGACAGCATTCAGGTGTTCCGGGGGGACGATGGGAGTGCCGCACCAGTTCTTCTCGCCTCCGGGTCCGCCGGTCAAGTAAGGCTTGCTGAAGAAGGCCGTCCGGCCCTGCGGAGAGCCGTCGGCAATGACTTTTACCCCGGCGAGGCGATAATGATTCGCCGTAGGCGAGCGATAGTCGGCACCGGGCTTGGAGCTGCTCAGGAATGCGTGAGATTCCCAGTATCCATTCAAGTCAAGAAAGAGGCGGCCCTCGTCGGCTGCCTTCTGATACAGCGGCATGACTTTGGGTTCGACGGGCGCATCCTGCACAGTTGTGTAACCGTTGCTGGCATACATCTGCTGCGCAATCGTCAGGTGTTCCAGCAACAACTGCGGTGAAGGCTTGGGGAGCTTCAGGAGAATCGGAAACATCGAGTTCTCCATCAGCAGACCGGCCGGTTCGTTGCTGCCAGGCTTGCGGACGGTCACACCCCCAGGAGGAGTTGGCGTGCTCGCGTCGATGCCGACAGCCTTGAATCCTGCCGAGTTCAGCACGCAACCGTGACCGGACACGTGGACCAACACCATCGGGTTGCTGGGAAAGTACGGATCAAAATCGTCGCGTGTGGCGTCGCGCCCGTCCGACATGGCGGAACCATCGTAGCCGTAGCCAATCAGCCATTCGCCCGGCTTCAGCGGTTTCTTTGCAACATGGTCTTTCAGCACCGCGATGATTCCTGCAATGCTGCCCGCCGTACCGACCGGCGGTGCGGAAACATTGGCGTAATCGGCAATCATTGCCGCCTGAAAGAAGTGGCTATGTCCGTCGATAAACCCGGGCAGCATGGTTTTGCTACCCAAGTCGATCATCTGGGTTCCCACTCCCTGGGCCTTCAGCACATCGGCCTTTGTGCCAACGGCCAGGATCAAACCGTCTTTGACCGCAACTGCCTCGGCGGTCGGGGACTTCTCATCCATGGTGATGATGTCGCCGCAGTAGATTACGTCGGCGATCAATAGAGTTGCTGTCGTCATAAGTGCTCCCTCTTCTGCTGAAAACGCGCCGGCGGCCCAGATTCGAGTTGGTTGCCGCTATTCATGGCTTTGCGGTGGATTACCTTTCAGCCGGTAAACCATTCCGGTTTTTGTGGTGCCGAGCGCGATCCAATCTTTCACCTCGAATTGCAGAGTGACGAAGAATTGTTCGCACAAATGTCTTGCCTTCTGGTGAATTGGTTTCTTGCGGTCAAACTTGGCCTGATACGAGAACTCTCCCACCAGAGGCTGGTGCTCTCCCCGCGTGCGCCATAGCGCGACGCTGCAGTCTGCGGTAATCCCTTTGCCAAAATGTAGTTGTCCCAGTTGCAGTAAGACCTCTTCAACGATAGCTTCGCTTACCAAGCTGATCTTTTCTTCATCGGACGTCTTAAGAACGGCCATAGACGGGAAAACATGGCTCAACGTGTGCATGGAGAGTTTGTCAGCATCGTGCATCTGGCTCAATCCGAAGACGCAGTTGTGGGAATAGAGAAACCGAAAGCCGCCAACTTCGTTCTTCAGCGGCAGGGCTTCCATTTTGAACTTGATCCGGTACGTACCGGCTATGTTGGGCCGAACATCTACTGCGGCCGCGGTCCGTTCGTCCGGATGACGAAACTTGAAGACAATTTCCGGATCGCCGGACGGGAAACCGTCGACGTACGGGATGCGGCGACGCAAAATAAAAGCATTGTTATAGAGCCGGTAGTCCGCGGTATCGCCGAACACGATTTCGCGAATCTCAGGTCTACCCTTGGCCCGCGGGCTGGCGACGAAGTCAAGGCCAACCTTTTTCGCCGTGCGTTGCACCGACTTGCCAAAATCCCGGAAGCTCTGCACCGAAGTGAAGCGATCGGGCTTCAGTATGATCTTGGATTCCAGGTACTGAATGACATCAATGGGATGGCCATCGCTATAGGTCGTCCTGGCTGCCGCTTGCTCGACCTCATTATTCTGCTTTGGCACGAAACTTCTGCTCTCAAACTGTTTTTCCATCCCTACCCATTTGAGTTGCGACTGGGAAGCCGCCAATAAATGAACGCTGCGATCAGAGCGATAACACCCGACATAACCAGCATCATGATCCGGTAGCTGGATAAGTAAGCCGCGCGGGCCTGGTTGAGGACCTCATAGACAATCTGCGGATTGAATTGCCGGGCGCTGCCAACGTGAATGTACGACTGCACAATTCCGGTCGCCTGCGCCAACTCGGCGGGTGCAGCGCCGGCGGAGACAAGTCTTGAACGAAGGCCGGGGCCAAGAAGGCCGTAGAGAATCGACGAGCTCAGTGCCAATCCCAGGGCGAAACCAAATTGCCCAAAGAAGGTCCGCGACGACCCGAGCGCGCCGACCAGATTGGGAGGAGACTTGCTGACGAAGAGCCGTGCTGCAGGAGTCTGCGCAAACATCAGGCCGACGCCTGCCAGCATCAGCGGCGCCAGGAAGAAAAGATAGGGCGTTGATGCAGAAGCGAAGCCCATGAAAGCGATCGAAGCCGCCACGGCAAAGAGCCCGGCGGGTATCAGGACGCGGTTGGCTATGCCGCGTGCGAGCAGCGAACCGACCCAAGCCGCGCCGAGAATACTGGCGACGCTGAACGGCATCAGGTCAAGACTCACTTTGAATGGGGAGTAACGGTACAGATACTGCCACAGTAAAGATAACTGCAGGACGACGATTGCGTTTCCCAGATTGAATGCGATGCCGGTCAAACCGGCCATGGCCATTTCAGGATCGGCAAACAGCCGGATAGGAAATGCGGGGTGCTGTAGGCGCAGTTCATACAGCGCGAACGCCAGGAGCACGACCACGCCCGCGACGAGTGGGATGAGAACGCGCGCGCTGCCCCATCCAGCCGAGGCTGAGTTGCTCACGCCGTAGAGTGTGCTGACCAGACCGAGGGCAACCAGTAACAGCCCAACGGCGTCGAACGGGCCGACATCGTCGGCGCGGGCCTCTGGCACTGCGAACAGGCAATAAAAAAATGACAACGCGGCAATCGCGCCCGGAAGCAGGTAAGCGATGCGCCAGCCGACTCCGGCCAGATAGCCGCCGCACAGCCCCAACACGACGACTCCCAAGGTTTGCAGCGCGAGCCACTGCGCCACCGCTCGCGACAACTGGGCTTCTTGCGGCGCCACCGTCCGCAGCAGAGCGAATGCCAATCCGAAAGAGGCCGCGTAGCCGATCCCGGCCAGCACGCGTCCCAAGGTAAACATCGCTGTGTTCTGAGCTAACGCGGTCACTGCGGAGGCGATCATGGCGAGCAGCAATCCACCCAGCATGATTTTTTTTCGCCCCAGGCGGTCGCCCAGGCTGCCGGTGGCAAGAATGCTGGCGGCGATGCAAAGCGTTCCTATGCTCGCCACCAGGGATCGCTGATCGCCGGTCATTCCCAGTTCGTTAGCGGCGCCGACGAAAGCGATGTTGTGCACGGAAGGATCGACAGACATTGCGAGCGAGGCAGCAGCCAGAGCGAACACGGCGCCCCGCTTGCCGACAGTCGATGTCTGGACCAAAGGCGTGATAGTCGCGGCCGTTGTCATGCAACACTCCTATGTTCAGATTCCCTGTCTCGAGGCGGCCAGAATCCATAGGACATCAATCAATGCCACTCATTTTCCAGGGCCGGTCGCTGCGGACTCGCGTTCCAAGAGCTGCCTCGCAAATTCACGACTTTGGGGTCTGGATCCTAGGGAAGCCCCACGTCCACGAACCTCCGAAAACTATGGTGCGTCCCTGCGGATGAGCATAGGCGAGATATTCAGGCTCGCATTTGGAGAAGAAACTTAAATTCCTGGCCGGCAACATGAAGTTTGCCTGAAACCCAATCGCATGGACGGAATAATACGGGACGAGTCGCGCTGGAATACCGCCGCTGAGAGTACCTCCGTCGGGCGTCACCTGCCACTGGTCGTAGCCGATCACGCCCAACTGCAAAAGCTTCGTCATCTTCGCGTCAAGGGGCAGAAGCTGTCCAACGCCCCATTCCATCGTGAAAGCCTGGCCGGGCGTTTCGTTGGTGCCCGATTTCTTGCGGTGAATCTCCCAATCTGTGGTGAGGCTGGCGGTGGTTTTCTTGTTCTTCGTCAAATACACGGTCGTGCCGCTCACCAGATTGTTGCCCCAATAGCCCGAGCCGACGTTAGTGGTG
>Ga0207930_1000009_pt1 | contig 54500 bp, 50 predicted proteins | sample NGESurshal092012_7_FD_184477 | JGI IMG/M metagenome (GOLD analysis project Ga0207930, IMG submission 184477) | Arctic peat soil microbial communities from Barrow, Alaska - NGEE Surface sample 210-3 shallow-092012 (SPAdes) | ecosystem: Environmental > Terrestrial > Soil > Wetlands > Peat ... | reverse complement strand
CGGGGACCAGAGCCGCCAGAGGTTGCTGCGCACCGTGGGCGGCGGCGCGTCCGGCGCGCGGGGAACCGCGTATTCCGAGTAGAGCGCGGGCCGCGTCGAAAGCGAGGTGAAGCCCAGAGCGTTCCCCCACGCGTCGAGCGCGCGTGTGTGCTCCACGAGGACGACGTCGGCCGCGAATCCGGCGAGCGGAACGTCGTCGCCACGCGGCGTTCCCTCCGGCATCGCGACGTGGAAGACCTGCTCGACGTGTTGCCAGCAGAAGTACTTGAAGACGTCGCGGCCCGTGCGCGACACGACGATCACGCGCTTGCCTTCGGCCGTCAGATCCCGGGCGCGCTCGGCCATCTCGGTGACGGCCTCGTTGAAGTACCAGGCCGCGCTCTCCGATCTCCCGAACGTCATCACGTACGCGTGAGCCTGCAGCGCGAGCCAAAGAGCGAGGAACGCCGCGAGCGGGACGCGCAGTCGCGGCGCACAGGCGAGGAGTGCATCGCACCCGAGCGCGGTGAAGACGAGCCACGCCGGCAGCAGGATGAGGAGGCGCGTGAGGCTGGGGCCATAGAGGCCGAGGAGCACGCCGCCGGCGACCCACGCCACGAGGAGAAAGGAAAGGGACGCGGATTCCTTCCCGCGCCTCCACGCGAGAAGCCCGAGAAGCGCCAGCGGCCCGGCGACGCAATCGATCGGGTCGAGCCCGCTGGCGGTCAGCGCCACGCCCGTCACGTCGAAGACATGACCCGGTCCCTTCCAGACGCGGTAGCGGTCGGGATAGCCGAAGGGAAGGAGAAACGTCGCGAAAACGTTCGCGAGCTTGTCGAAGGGTGTACCGCGCGACACGTAGTAGCCGCGATCGAGGAGCAGACCGGGCGCGCGGAGAAGGAAGAGCAGATTCGGGATCGAGACGAGGGTGAAGCCCGCGAGAAGACGCCGCGCCTCGCGGCGCAGCGCGGGCCGCGCGGCAGGCGTGCGGCGCCAGCGCAGCGCGAAATGCAGCACCCACGCGACCGGAAGGAGGCGACACGCCGAGTACGCGTAGATGCCCAGTCCGAGCAGGGCTCCGGCCGAGAAAGGCCGGTCCGCGACGTCCCGCTCGGCACGGTCATCGAGCAGGAAACACGCGCCGAGGAGAACGAGAGGGGCCGCGCTCGCGCGGAGCCCGACCTCGCCGGAATGGAAGAGCCAGACGGAGGAAGCCGGCACGAGAACCGCCACCGCGAGCGGCAGCTCTGGCCGGACGCGCCGCACGAGCACCGCGACGAGAACGAGCACGGCGACCGAGGCGAGGATGCTCGGGACGATGAAGGCGATTCGCGTGGGGCCCAGGGCGGCCACGCACGCGCCCGTCACGTAGAGCCAGAGCGTCTCGGCAGAAGGACCGATCGACACGGTGAGGACCTCGAAACGGCGGAGGAGGACCAGGCGCAGGCCACGCATGGCCTCGATGACGGGATCGCCCGCGACGCCTGGCGGGACGCGTCCGGCCGCGAGGGCGTGCAGCGTGAGATACGCCGCGGCCCCGAGGGCGAGGGCCGAGGCAAAGCGGACCCGTTGGCGTCGCGACTCCGCGGGGGGCACGCCCCTCAGCGCTTTCCGAAGAGCTGGTCGAAAGCCGAGCGGGCATGATCCGGAGAGTCGGCGGCCTTCGTCCCGGTGAGGTCGAGCGACACCGTTGGTGCGTAAACCGTGCAGGCGTTCGCCTTCGATTTCGCCGGGATGGGCGCGGGAATCTCCTGCCGGCACTGCTGGTGCGCGGCGCCGTCGAAGAAACGGCACTGCGCGCACGCGTGGAGCGCGGCGCCGCACTTCCTGCAGACGGACTCGGGCCCGACTTCAGGGTCGTTCTTCTCGCTGCAGGTCTTGCAGCGGAAGACCTCTGCCCGATTGCGCTCGGCGCCGCGCCCCTTCGGGGCCCCTTCGAGCCGTGCGGGCCGGTCCGAGGGTCCGGAGAAGCCCCCCCGCCCCGACCGTTCGCTCTCCCGGTAGCCGCGCTGGCGGTATTTCTGCTCGGTCATGAGATGCCATTGTAGGGTCCGGCGGGAGCCGCCGCGCTCGAACTAGAATCGTGGGTCGAGGTTCGTGACATGAAAACCGTCCTTCGCGTCCTCATCAATGCCGCCGCTCTCTGGGCCGCGGCGTCGTTCGTGCCGGGGATCCACGCTGGCGGAATCGGGTCGGTTCTGGCGCTTGCGCTCGTGTTCGGGGTGGCGAACGCTCTCGTGAGGCCTTTTCTGAAGCTCGTGAGCTGTCCGATCATACTGCTCACGCTGGGGTTGTTCACGCTCGTCGTGAACGCCCTCATGCTCATGTTCGCAGCCTGGGTGGGGCGCGGCCTCGGCATCGACTTCAAGGTGGACGGCTTCGTGCCGGCGTTTCTCGGAGCGCTCCTCGTGTCGATCGTGTCGACCCTGCTCTCGTGGGTGCTTATTTCCCGAAACGAGGGCTGAAACCGCCCTGCGAGCGCCCCCACTAGTTCAAATGGGGGATTTACGGGCCGCCTGGTTGCCGGATGCTCAGGCTGGAGGCAGCCGTGTTCGGCATCCCATTCCACCGGCATCTCGGGTTCAAGCTGACGGCGGCCGCGGCGGCGGTCTCGCTCGCGACGATTTCGCTGTTTGCGTTCCTGTCGATCCGCGCGCAGCGGGCGCATCTCATCAGCGAGGTCGTCCGGGGCGCCGCGCTGTTTTCGAGCACGATCGCAACCAGCACGCGGGATCTCATGCTCGAGGACCAGCGGCACGGCGCCTACCGGATCATGGAAAGCATCGGGCGCCTCGAGGGCATCGAGAAGGTCCGCGTTCTCAACAAAGAGGGCCGCGTCATGTTCTCGACGGATGCGCGCGACATCGGCGGCTCCGTCGACAAGGACGCGGAGGCCTGCACCGCGTGTCACGCGGCGGGCCAGCCTCTCGTGGCACCCACGACGTCCGCACGCAGCCGGCTTTTCACGTCGAACGGCCACCGCGTGCTCGGGATGGTGACGCCGATCTACAACGAACCCGCCTGCGCGACGGCCTCGTGCCACGCGCATCCCCCGGAAAGGCACGTCCTGGGAGTCGTGGACATCGGCATCTCGCTCAAGGACATCGACGCGAGCCTGCACACCCAATCCCTGCGGATGGCGGGCGGAGCCCTTCTCGCCGTGATCGCCCTCGCCGCGCTCGTCAACGGCGTCGCGCGGCGCATCGTCTTCCGCCCCGTGGCCGAGCTCGTGGAGGCCACGCAGCGGGTCGGTCACGGCGACTTGTCGGCCACGCTCCTGGTCCGCTCGTCGGACGAGCTCGGAATCCTCGCGAACTCGTTCAACGAGATGAACGTGTCGCTCGCGAAGACGCGCCGCGAGCTCGAGAACCTCACGGACGACCTCGAGCACCAGGTCGAGGACCGCACGGCGGTGCTCAAGAGCGCGCAGGAGGTCCTCGCGCGGAGCGAGAAGCTCGCCTCGCTGGGCCAGCTCTCGGCGTCCATCGCGCACGAGATCAACAATCCTCTCGCCGGCATCCTGACATTCGCGCGCCTCATGACGCGCATGCTCGAGACCGGGCCGCCGGACGAGGCCACCCGCACGGCCTGCCTGAAGAACCTGTCCCTCGTCCAGCGCGAGACCGAGCGCTGCACGGTCATCGTGCGCAACCTCCTCGATTTCGCCCGCGCACGCCCTCTCGACCTGCGCATCTTCGACCCGATGCGCGCGCTCGACGAAGCCCTCTCGCTCGCGCAGCACAAGATGCAGCTCCAGGGCATCACGGTCGTGAGGAAGCTCGAGGGCACGGGCGCCGTGAACGCCGACTTTGGACAGCTCCGGCAGGCGTTCATGAACATCCTGCTCAACGCGTGCGACGCGATGCCCTCAGGCGGCACGCTGACGCTCGCCGTTCACTTCTTCTCCGGCAGTCGCGACGTCGAAATCTCCGTCGCCGACACGGGTACCGGGATCGCGCCCGAACTTCTCTCGCGGATCTTCGACCCCTTCTTCACGACGAAGGAGAAGGGGACGGGCCTCGGCCTGTCCGTCGTCTACGGCATCGTCGAGAAGCACGGCGGCTCGATGCGGGTGGAGAGCCGCGTCGGACAGGGAACGACGATGACGATCCGCCTCCCGCTCGCCGAGGACGGCGTGGCGCGCGCCGCGGCGACGTGAGCGAGGTTGCCCTCTGGTGGATCGGAACGGGCGACGCCGACAACGGGCTTTTGGAAAGCGTGCGCACGCACGTGGAACGCGTGTTTCGCGCTCCGGCCCGGCTCGAGCTCGCGGGCTCGGGGCCCCACGACGCGTTCGACGTGCGTCGCAACCAGCACTCCTCGCATCGCACGCTCCTGTGGCTCGCGTCCCGGCGGCCAGAGAGGGCCGCGCGCATCCTCGGCCTGACGGACGCGGACCTCTTCATCCCGGTCCTGACGTTCGTCTTCGGCGAGGCGCAGCTCAAGGGCCGCACAGCCGTCGTGTCGACGGCCCGCCTGACCGGCGCGGGGCTTCCGGGCGAGTCCGCCCGTCTCGGGGTGCGCCTCAGGACGGAAGCGGTCCACGAGCTCGGGCATACGTTCGGGCTCCTGCATTGCCGCGACTCCCGCTGCGCGATGGCGCGCTCCTCGACCCTGAAAGACGTGGACGCCAAGCTGCCGGACCTCTGCGAGACGTGCCGGGCCCTCTTCCTCGAGAACGCCGACGAGATCGGAGAACCTCATGAGCAAGAAAAACACGCGAATCCTGCTGATCGATGACGAGGAGATCGTGCGCGAGTCCCTCTCGGGCTGGCTCGAGAAGGATGGGTACACGATCGGGACGGCCGCGGACGGGCTCCTGGGACTCAAGGCCATGGACGAGGCGCGGTGGCCGATCCTTCTCGTCGATCTGAAGATGCCGGGGATCGACGGCCTCGAGGTTCTCCGGCGCGTGAAGGAGAAAAGCCCCGAGACGGCCGTCGTGATCATGACGGCTTACGCGACCGTGGATACGGCCGTGAACGCGATGAAGCTCGGCGCGTTCGATTACATCGTCAAGCCGTTCGACCCCGAGGAGGTCAGCCTCATGGTCGAAAAGATCGTCGCGCAGCAGGCCCTCATGAGGGAGAACGTAATCCTGAGGAAGGCGCTCAAGAGGGAGTACCAGTTCCACGACCTCGTCACGAAATCGGCCGCCATGCAGGGCACGCTCGAGCTCGCGCGCACCGCGGCGCGCAGCCCCTCGACGATCCTCATTCTCGGCGAAAGCGGCACGGGGAAAGAGCTCCTCGCACGCGCCGTACACGCCGAGAGCCCGCGCCACGACAAGCCGTTCGTCGCGATGTCGTGCGCTGCGCTCACGGAGACGCTCCTCGAATCCGAGCTGTTCGGCTATGAGAAGGGGTCCTTCACGGGCGCCGTCCAGCGCCGCGAAGGCCGGTTCGTGGCCGCGCACGGCGGCACGCTCTTCCTCGACGAGATCGGCGACATCAGCCCGAAGCTGCAGCTCGACCTCCTGCGCGTCCTCGAAGAACGCCGCGTCACGCGGGTTGGAGGAGTGGAGTCCATCCCCGTGGATGTGCGCATCATCGCGGCCACGAACCGGGACCTCACGAAGGCCGTCGCCGAAGGACGCTTCCGTGAGGATCTCTTCTATCGCCTCAACGTCATCACGCTGACCCTCGCCCCGCTCCGGGACCGCAAGGAGGACATTCCTCTTCTCGTGGATCGCCTCCTCGAGCAGCTCGCCGTCGAGCTCAAGAAGCCGGTCGAGGGCGTGTCGCCGGAGGCCATGGCGCTCCTCCTCGCGCACTCGTGGCCGGGCAACGTGCGCGAGCTCCGCAACGTCCTCGAGCGGGGCATCGTCGTCTCGCGCGGGCCGCTCCTCCTGCCAGCCGACCTCGGCCTGACGCTGCGCGGAGAGGAGATTCCGGCGCACCCCGCCTCGCTCGCGGAGATCGAAAGGCGGCACATCGCCGCGGTCCTCAAGAACACTGCCGGGAACGTGACCCAGGCCGCGCGCATCCTCGACATAGACCGCGTCACGCTCTACAGCAAGATCCACAAGCTGGGCTTGAAGCGGGCTGACGACGGCGTTTTCGAGTCCGCCACGGAGAGTTGAGAAATACAACACCCTGTTTATGAACTCAACGGCTTTCGGCTGGCGGCCATGATTAGCGAATAGCTGTAAATCCTTTAGTTACAAATTGTTGACTGTTAAACTCGCTGGCGAGCAAGAGCTGGCGCGTGCTTTGCGGTGTTTCTGGTGCGCCATGAGAAAAGACCAGAACACCTGCCCGCTCCTCAAGGAAGTCGTGATGCTTTATTGCGACGCCTGCCCGACGAAAAAAATGCTGCCCCTCGACCACCTCGTATCGGCCCGGCCCTGCCAGGCGATGTGGTATGTGGACTGCCCCCTATATCAGGAGGCCGCGAGGCGGGTCGGGACGGACGCCGCGTACACGGAGTCGCCCGCCGTGGCGGCGGAAGACTCCGATAGGGAGGCCCCATGATCGCCGCGGTTCCCCTCATGCTCCTTTTCCTTCTCTTCCTTCTCTTCAACAACCGCGCCATTGCCCGCGCGGCCCGAACCTGACAAGAGGTCGCGATGAATCTGAATCGCCGGTCTCTGTTCAAGCTCGCCGCCGTCGCCGGAACCGCCGGAGTGGTCGGCGCGGCGACGAAGTCGCGCGCTTCGATCTCGCCCGCGTCGACGGACGCCATGGGCGTTCTCGTGGACACGACCCTCTGTGTGGGATGCCGCGCCTGCGAAGCCGCCTGCTCTGAGGCGAACGTGCTGGCCGCTCCCGAAAAGCCCGGGGACGACACGGTGTTCGCGTCGAAGCGCTCGACGAGCCCCACGGCTTACACGGTCGTCCAAAAAGGGACCTTGAAGAGCCCCACCGGCGAAGACCGCTTCACCAAGTCGCAGTGCATGCACTGCGTGTCACCCGCGTGCTCCTCCGGCTGCGTCGTCGGGGCTCTCGAAAAGACGGCGGCAGGGCCAGTCGTTTACCACGCAAACCGGTGCATCGGCTGCCGGTACTGCATGATCGCCTGCCCATTCGGCGTTCCGAAATACGAATACGCGAAGGCCGTGCCCTACGTCAAGAAATGCACCTTCTGCGCCGAACGCCAGGCGAAAGGGCTCGCTCCGGCCTGCACGGAAATCTGTCCCTCGGGCGCCCTGAAATTCGGCAAGCGCGCCGACCTCCTCGAGGAAGCGAAGGCGCGCGTCTACCAGAACCCCACGAAATACGTCCACGGCATTTACGGCGAGGAGGAAGCGGGCGGCACGAGCTGGCTCTACCTCTCCGACGTGCCGTTCGAGTCCCTGTCGCTTCCGGGAGAGATCGAGAAGAGGTCGTACCCCGAGATGGCCGAGGGCGCGCTCTCCGCGGTGCCCTTCGTTGCAACCCTGTGGCCCCCGCTTCTCATGGGCCTCTACACCTTCAGCAAACGCCGCGACGAGGTCGCTGGCGAAGGCCAGGAGCGCAAGGAGGAAGGCCATGAGTGAGCGCGCCGTGACGCACCCCGTTCCGTTCCCGGCCTTCGTCCTGGACAAGGTCCTCCTCGGAATGCCCGCCCGCGCGTATGCGAAGAGCCTCTTCACGAACACGAACGCGATCTTCGCCGCGATCCTCGCGATCGGCTTTCCGACGCTCGCCTACCGGTACTGGAACGGCATGGGCGCCGTGAGCAACCTCTCCCAGACGAACCCGTGGGGAATCTGGGTCTCGATCAACATCCTCTGCGGCATCGCGCTCGCGGCCGGCGGCTACACGGTGGCTGCGACCGTGTACGTCTTCGGACTGAAACAGTACCGCCCGATCCTGCGGCCCGCGATCCTGACGGGCTTCCTCGGATACGTCTGTGCCATCTGCGGGCTCATCGTCGAGCTCGGCCAGCCCTGGCGACTCCCCTACCAGCTCTTCCTGACGCCCGGCACGACCGCGGTGATGTTCGAGGTCGGCATGTGCGCCTTCCTCTACCTCATCGTCCTCGGGCTCGAGATTTTTCCGGCTGGCCTCGAGTGGCTCGGCCTCGCGAAGCTCCGCCGCTTCATGGGCACGCTCACGATCGGAATCGTCATCTTCGGCATCACGCTCTCGACGCTGCACCAGGCCTCTCTCGGCGCCTTCTTCCTCATGACTCCCGGCAAGGTCCACCCGCTCTGGTACTCGCCGTTCCTTCACGTCTTCTTCTTCATCTCCTCGATCGGGGCGGGGATCGGGATGATCATCTTCGAGAGTGCGGTCTCGCGCCGAGCGTTCCGCGACCAGCTCGACCCGGATGCGCACGTCGACATCGATGCGCTCCAGCTCGGGCTCGCCAAGGGAGGAGCGGTCGTCCTCTTCGCTCTCTTCTTCATCCGCCTCCAGGGCCTCGTCGCGAGCGGGCGGTGGGACCTTCTCTTCACGGGCTGGGGCGCGTGGTTCGCCCTCGAGATGCTCGGGTTCATCCTCGCCCCGTCGCTCCTCTTCGCCGTTGCCGTGCGCACGAAGCGCGCGTCGCTGGCCCGCGCCGCCGCCGTCGTGACCGTCCTCGGCGTCGTCCTCAACCGCCTCAACGTCTCCATGATCGCCTACAACTGGAACGTCCCGGACCGCTACTACCCGTCGCTGGGCGAGATCGTGCTCACGGTCCTGCTCCTGACGTGCGGGGTCCTCGCATTCCGATGGATCGCCAACCGCATGCCCGTGCACCACGAGCATCCGGAATGGCGCGGCGTCCACTGAACGGGAAGAGAGAGAAACATCATGCATGCCCACGACATCCTCAGTCCGTACGCCACCAAAGGCATCGAATACCTGCTCGCGATCTCGTACCTCCTCCTCTTCATTCCTTTCTGGCGCTTCGTCCAGGGGGGTGCGGCGGTCAAGGAGCACGCCTTCGGCTTCGGATGGTTCCAGGTGCCGAACGGGGTCCACCTCCACGCCGGGCACGCATGGGCGCGTCCGGAAGGCGGCGCGGTGGAAGTCGGCCTCGACGACTTCGCTCACAAGCTCGTGGGCCCGCTCGAGACGGTGCGTTTTCCCGAGATCGGAGCGCCCGTGCGGCAGGGCCAGAAGGCCTTCACGATCGTGGCCGGCGGCCAGCCGCTCGACGTGCTCTCGCCGGTCGACGGGCACGTCGTCGCGTTGAACGAAGCGGTTCGCGCGCATCCGGCCGACGCCCTGCGCGACCCATACGGCGCCGGCTGGCTCATGAAGGTCGAGCCGCGCTGGCTGACCGGCAACCTCAAGAACCTCTTCTCGGGCGACGCGGCCCGCCGGTTCCTCGACACGGCGGCGGGGAAGCTCGCCCAGCGCCTCACGCCGCAGCTCGGCGTCGTATTGCAGGACGGCGGAACGCCGGTGCACGGCATCGCGCGAGCTCTCGACGAGGACCACTGGGACGAGCTGGCCCGGCGGTTCCTCGAGGGAAAGTGAGGCGGCCGTCATGAGGCATCTCCGACTCTTCGCCATCCTTCTGACGCTCGGGTTGACCGGGGCGGTTCTCCCGGCCAGCCTCCCGCGCCTGCCGAACGACCGCGCTCTCCCGCAGGGAACGGACAGCCCGGGCGTCGTGACGTTCCGCCACTCGTCGCACGTCGACCAAGCGAAGCCCGACTGCACGACCTGCCACCCGGCGCTGTTTCCGATCCTCCCCCGTTCCGAGGCCCAGGCGGCCCCCCGACTCAAGCACAAGGACATGGAAAAGGGCGTCGCCTGCGGCAAGTGCCACGACGGCAAGAGCGCGCATGGATTCGACGATTGCGCCACGTGCCACGTCGTTCCGAAAGAGAGGTGAGCATCATGGAAGCTCTCCTGATGTTTTTGCAGGGAGCCATCATCTTCGTGGCGGGCCTCCTCATCCGCCTTCTGCTTCTCATCGCCTTCGTCGCCGTCGCCCTCGTGCCCATTCTCGCGGGGTGGGGTCTCTATCGCCTGGCTGAGTCGGCGATCCGGCGGCTCAGGGCACGCCGGCTTGGCCTCGTGGAGGTCGACGGCCTGGTTCTCGCCGAGCGCCGCCGTTACACGCCCGCCCACGCATGGCTGGAAGAGACAGGCGGCCGCCTGCGCGTGGGTCTCGACGGCCTCGCCGGACACCTTCTTCACGGAGTCACCGCGATCCAGCTTCCGCAGCCGGGCAGCATGCTGGCTGCCGGGCGCGCGGCCGTGACGGTCGCGTGCGGCGCACGAACGGCGATCATCCCCTCGCCCGTGACGGGGACGGTGGTGGCCGTGAACGGCGCCGTCTCGCGCCGCCCGTCCCTCGTTCTGACCTCGCCTTACGGGAGGGGCTGGCTCTTCTCGGTGCGGCCGGCCTCGGACACGTACCGCAGCTTCCCGACGGGCGCGGTGGCGCGCGCATGGTTCCACGCCGATGAGACGCGGCTCGCGCATTTCCTCGAAGGCGAGCTCGGCCTCGCGGCGGCGGACGGCGGCGAGCTCGTCCTGCCTCCCCCGGCCCTGCTATCCGAAGATCAGTGGCACCGCGCCGTGTCCTCCTTCCTCGAGTCCTGAACCTGCCGCGCGGTTCGCCCGCCAAGGCCGCCCCTCCCGGGGCGGCCTTCTTCTGTCAAGATCAAGAGGCTGGAAAAAGGAGACCGTCCCCATGCGCCGATCCGCCCTCGTCCTCGCGCTCGTCCTTTTCGCGGGTTGCGGCAAGAATCCAGCCGCTCCTGCTGCCCGCGTGGCGGGCCCCGACTCTCCCGCTCACGGGGCCGCGCTCGAAGCTTCGGCTCCGGCCGCCGTCATCCCCCAAGCGCCTCAGCCCGCTCTCGCTACCGTGTCGGGAGTCGTCGAGGAGACGCTCGACGCCTCCGACTACACGTATATGCGGCTGAAGACCGACGGCAGTGAGATCTGGGCCGCCGTCACGAAGACGTCCGTGAAGAAGGGCGACCGGGTCACCGTCGCGAACGCGATGGCGATGGACGGCTTCGAGAGCAAGACGCTGAACCGGAAATTCGAGCACATCGTCTTCGGCAACCTCGGCGGCGGAACGGCCAGCGCTCTGTCGGCTGGCGCGCCCCCCGCGCCGGTCTCGGCGCACGGCTCCGCGTCCGAAGCCCCGCCGCGCTCCCAAATGGCCGCGCAGCACGCGGCGGTGGCGGGCGGCCCGGCGGATGCCGGTGACGTCGTGGTCGCGAAGGCCGAAGGCAAGGACGCGCGCACGGTGGCGCAGATCTTTGCGGAGCGCCTTTCGCTTAAGGACAAGACCGTGTTCGTGCGCGGCAAGGTCGTGAAGGCGAACACCTCGATCATGGGCCGGAACTGGATTCACATTCGCGACGGCTCCGGTTCACGTGAAAAGAAGGACGACGACCTGACAGTGACGACCAAAGACGGCGCGGCCGTCGGCGACATCGTGGTCGCAAAGGGCGTCGTTCATGTCGACCGGGACTTCGGCGCCGGCTACTCGTACCCGGTCGTCCTGGAGGACGCGAAGGTCACGCGCGACCCGGCCTCGACGCGGGCGGATGCGACTCTAAGGTGACGCCGCGCGGGGCGGAGCTCGCGGGCTATCAGGGGCAGCCCGGCTCCTTCTCAGCCCGCGCGGCGGCGCGTTGCGGGAAGCCGGTGGCCTTCCCCACCTTCGAACGCACGCTGCGCGCGCTCCTCGCCGGAGAGATCGCGTGCGCCGTGCTGCCCGCGGTCAACCGCGTGGACGGGCCGATCCTCGAGTCCCTGGACGCGCTCGCCCGCTCGCTGGCAGAGCTGGAGTCCGCGATCGCCGTCGAGGCCGAGATCGAAGTGCCCGTGAGGCTCGTTCTCGCCGCGCCAGAGGGCCTCGCGCTCGAGAGCGTGCGCGAGGTCCATTCCCAGGCCGCGGTACTCAGGCAGTGCCGCCATCTCCTCGCGCGCCTCGACGCGATTCCGATCGACACGCACGACACGGCGTACGCGGCGTTTCGCGTGAAGGAGGCGGGAGGGCCTCGGGCAGCCGTCTGCTCGGAGGAGGCGGCGCTCGAGGCCGGCCTTCTCATTCTCGAGGAAGACGTGTCGGACGTGCGCCCGAACACGACGCGCTTCTGGCGACTGGCCCGCGCCGGGGCGACCGCGGATGCGGTGCCGGGGGATGACGTCGCGCCCGACTCTCTGGCGCCGCGAGTGGTTTTCTACGCGGGCGTGCGGGCATCGTCGGCCCTCGCGGAAGCGGGCGCCGAGCTGCTCTCGCTGCCGGGCACACCGGGCGATCCGGTCCGCGGCTTCGCGGTCGTGCCCGAGAAGAACGTCGCGCGCGCGGCGGCGGGTACGGGCCGGCCCGCGGCAGGAGAGCGCGTGATCTGGCTCGGGCCCGCCCCGGAGTTCGTGCGTCCACCCCGGATGCGCGACCTCCCGAAGGTGACGGAGGTGCGCGAGCCGAGCTTCGTCGCCGTTGGGCCCTTCGTCGTCGGCGGAGGCCACCGCGCCGTGATTGCGGGGCCGTGCGCGGTCGAATCGCCCGAACAGGTCGCGCGGCTCGCGCGCGCCGTGGCGCGCGCCGGCGCGACCGCGCTCCGCGGCGGCGTCTTCAAGCCGCGCACGTCCCCCTATTCGTTCCAGGGGCATGGCCTCGAAGCTCTCGGCTGGCTGAAGGACGCGGGAGATGCGGCGGGACTCCCGATCGTGACGGAAGTGATGGCGCCCGCGCAGGTCGTTCCGGTGGCCGAGCGGGCCGACGTGCTGCAGATCGGCGCGCGGAACTGCCAGAACTACGACCTCCTGAAGGAAGCGGGCAGAAGCTCCCGCCCCGTCTTTCTGAAACGCGGGTTCGGAACGACCGTCGAGGAGTGGCTCTCCTCGGCCGAGTACCTGCTCGACGCGGGCTGCAAGAACGTGATCCTCTGCGAGCGTGGCATCCGCACGTTCGAGAAGGCGACGCGCGGGACACTCGACCTCGGCGGTCTCCTCGTAGCGCGCAGCCTCACGCATCTCCCGCTCTTCGCGGATCCCTCGCATGCCGCGGGCCGGCGCGACCTCGTGCCGGGTCTCGCGCGCGCGGCGTGGGGCGCGGGTGTGGACGGACTCATGATCGAGGTCCACGATGCCCCCGAGTCCGCGCTCTCCGACGGGCCGCAGGCTCTTTTACCCGAGGATCTCGAGGAGCTGCTCGACGAATTCGGCATCCTGCCCGGCGCGAGCGGCTCGGTGGAGAGAATCCGGCGCGCGATCGACGTCGTGGACGGCGGCATCGCGCGGCTCGCGGCGCAGAGACTCGAGCTGGCGCGGCGCGTGGGCGCCGTCAAGAAGGCCTCCGGCCGCCCGATTCGCGACGAGGCGCGCGAGGCGAGCGTGCGCGCGCGTTTCGCCGAGGCGCTCGGAGGAGACACCCCGGGCGCGACGCGGCTCGCGGACACGCTCATAGACCTCGCTTTGGAGGCGGAGAAGCCCGGCGACGCGTGAAAAACTCGACCCGATCATTCTGCGGGTTGTAATCGTCGCGCCGCGGGTGGCGCCTAAGCGCCTACTTCTTGTCGGCCGGCTTGGCCTCCTCCTTCGGCCCGGCCCCGGCCTTCTTCGCGGGGGCGGCGGTCTTCGCCTCCTTTTTCGGCGTCCAGAACTCCGGGTCCCGGGCGACGAACTCCTTCGAGGGATAGCTCATCGCGGGGCTGAAGGCGAAGACGTTGCTCTCGACCGTCGCGAACCCGTCGGACGCCATCTTCGCGAGAGACTTTTCGTTCTCGGGGCCCTCGGCCTCCCGGATCGCCCCGGCGCGTGAGATCGAGGCGTCGATCTCGGATATCGATTTCATCGGGAGCAGGATCATGAACGTCGGGCCGGGCATCCCGCCCGAGATCTGGTAGACCGCCCACGGCAGCTCGATCTTCGCTTTCTCGTAGGCGCTCCGGACGATCTTCACGGAGTCCTGGAAGTCGCTCTCGTGTCCCGGGCGCACTCGGAACGTGAGCAGGCGGAAGTACCGCATCTTCGCGATGTCGACGGGGCCGCCCGCGCTCAGATCCTCGCGCAGGAAGGCGACGAGGCTCCGCCCGTTCGTCAGCAGCTCTCCGTCCTTCTCGACGAGCCTGTCGAGGTCCGCGGTGAGCGCGGTGTTCTTGTCAGTATCCTCCCGGTCCTTCTCCCACGCGGCGAAGGAGGGGTAGCCCGTCAGGAACCAGGCCTCGCTCGGGCCCGTGACCGTCGTCATGGCGAGGTAATGGGTCGGCCAGTCTGCCCGGGCCATCGCCGCCACGAAGCCCTTCTCGACCTTGACGTGTGCTGGAGCTTTCCCGACCTTGACCTCCTCGCGGTAGATCTGGAGAACCTTCGGGGGCGCGTTGGGTCCCGGGCTCTCGGCGGCGCGCAGCGGGAATGCGACGAGGGACACCAGGAGCATGCTGTAGAGGGAGAGTTTCTTCATCGGAGCCCACCTCCTCCGGGGGCGTCTCGTTTGATTTCTCGGCCCGGTTGCGGCAGAGCCTATACCTACTCCCCTAGAATCTTGATGAGGACGCGCTTGTCGCGACGGCCGTCCCACTCACCGTAGAAGATCCGCTCCCACGTGCCGAAGTCCAGCCGCCCCTTCGTGATGGCGACGACGACCTCGCGGCCCATGAGCTGCCGCTTGATGTGCGCGTCGGCATTGTCCTCACCGGTGTCGTTGTGGCGCCAATCAGAGACCGGGTCGTGGGGGACGAGCGCCTCGAAAAAACGCTCGTAATCGCGGTGAAGGCCGGCCTCGTCGTCGTTGATGAAAACCGAGGCCGTGATGTGCATCGGGTTGACGAGGCAGAGTCCTTCCACAACCCCGCTCTCGTCGATCGCGGCCTGGACCTCGCCGGTGATGTTCACGAATCCGATTCTGCCGGGGAGATGAAGCGTCAGGACCTTGCGATGCGATTTCATCCTCGGTTCTCCACGGCCGGAGCGCTTTCGAGCGCCTTCATGCCGGCCTCGGCGGCCTTGTGGGCGTCGCTCGCGGGCGCCGTGTTCCTCAGGACTTCCTCGTAAAGCCGCCGCGCGTCCGAAAGGCGTCCCGCGGTTCCGTAGAGCGCCGCGAGGCCGAGGCGCGCCTGGTCCGCCTGCGAGGAGACCGGGGCCTTGAGGAGGAGCTCCTCGTAGAGCGTGGTCGCGCGGAGCGCGTTCTGGGCCCTCTCGGCGCCGCGGGCGAGCCGGAGGGTCGCCCGAACGCTCACGTCCGGGTCGCCTGCGCGCGCCGCTTCCTCGAAGACGCGTTCGGCGGCGTCGCCCTGTCCGAGCGTGTCGAGGACGTCGCCCTTTTTCAGAAGAGCCTCGCCGCGCGACGCGGGAATCTCGATCAGTGCCTCGAGGGCCTTGAGTGCGCGCGATTTGTCCTGCGTCTTGACGGCGAGGTCGGCGATCGTCGAAAGGAGGACGGCGCGGGACTCGGTCCGCGCCGTCCGGGAGGCGGCGTCCTCATAGAACGCGAGGGCGGCAGGGGCCCCGCCCTCGCGTTCGAGGAGCGCCCCGCGCTCCAGCACGCGCTCGAGAGCGACGTCCCCGCCCACACTCGGGCGGGACGGCGCGAAGCCGAGGACCGGCGTCGTCGCGGGGGCCGGCCGGCGCTCTCCCGACGGGAGGTGCGGTGCCCGCTTCGCCCACCACACGCCGAGCACGGCGAGCGCGGCGAAGACGAAAGCCGCGGCGAGGAGGCCCGCGCGGCTCGTCTCCTCGCGCGGGATGACCGGAACCGTGCGCGGAGTCCCACCCGCGCCGAAAGGCACGGCGCGCGTCGCGAATCCGGATGTCGGCTCGCCGCCCGAGAGAAGAGAGGCGATCTGCCCCTGCGTATACGGGTCGGGCGGCGTGAGGGCCTGCAACTTCCGGAAAAAGCGCATGAGGTTCAGAAAATCGTGTTCGAGGCGGTAGAGCTTCGCGAGCTGAAGGAGGAGGGCGAGGTTGTCGGGGTCCTTTTTCAGCGCCTCCTCCAGTTCGCGGATACGCGCGTTGTCGAGCGGCGTCTCGCGCTGCCCGGCGCGCCCCGCAGCCGTGCGCAAGAGCGTCTGGGCGGCGGGGTCGTCCGGCGTGCAGGCGACCGTCCGGTACGCCGCCCAGAGCGCTTCCTCGGGGCGCGCGTTCGCGTCCGAGAGCAGGCGTTCGGCGGAGGCGGTGGACTCCCTGGCCAGCCGACTGTTGCGCTCGGCGACGAAGGCGGCGGGATTCTGGAGGAACGTCCGGAAGAGGACTCCCGGCCGCATGCCGCCCTCCTTCTCGTAGAGGGTATCTAGGGCGTCGCACGCGGCGTTCGCGCTCGCGAAGCGCCGGGAGCGATCCTTCGCATGGAGCTTTCTGAGAAACGTGTCGACGGAAGGAGGAATCGACGGGTCGAGAAGTGAGGGCAGGTCGGGCTCGACGTCCGCGACGCGGCGGAGGGAGGACGCGATGGAGTCGGCCGTGAAAGGGTTGTACCCGCAGAGGAGCTCGTAGAGTACGGTCCCCATCGAGAAAAGGTCGGTCCGCGCGTCCAGCTCCTCCCCACGCGCCTGCTCGGGCGACATGTGCGCGGGCGTGCCGACCACCGTGCCCGTGTGCGTGAGGCGCGTGAGGTGCGCGGCGTGGCTGATCCCGAAGTCGCCGATCTTCACGCACCCTTCGCGCGTCCACATGATGTTCTGCGGCTTGATGTCGCGGTGGATGACGCCCTTCGCGTGAGCCGCCGCGAGCCCGGTGAGGGCCTCCCGGGTGACGAAGAGCGCGATCTCCCAGGGGAAGCGGCCGGACTGTTTCCTGAGGCCGTTCAGCTCGCCGCCGTCCACGTATTCCATGACGATGTACGCCTGCTCCGGCGTGGGGCTGCAATCCACGAGCTCGACGATGTTCGGGTGCTTGAGGGAGATCTGGATCCGGATCTCGTGGAAAAAGCGGTCGAGGAAGTCGGGATCCGTGGCGATGTGCGGCAGGATTTTCTTGAGCGCGACCGTCCTGCCGGACTTCTCGTCCACGGCCTCGAAGATTTCCGCCATGCCGCCGAGCGCGATCCTGCGCACGATTCGGTAGTGGTCGATGCGCTCGAGCGGCCGCGACGAACCCGCCTCAAAAGACATCTATCCGAATCTTACGCGCGGGCCGGCATGATCCGGGGAGGGGGTGGACGCCCTCGCGGATAGGGATTCCCGTCCGCCAGAAGGACTGATATCTTTGGCGGGTGAATCAATACGCGGACGAACGCCGGGTCTTCGACGACTTTCTGCGAAAAAAGGGTCTGAAGGTCACACGCGAGAGGACCGCCCTCTTCGACGAGATCTTCTCGGCCCACCGGCATTTCGACGCGGAGGATCTCGTGATCCGCATGCGCGACCGCGGAACGAAGGTCAGCCGCGCGACGATCTACCGGACGCTCGAGCTTCTTCACGGGTGCGGCCTCGTGGGGCGCGTGCGGCTGAACGAGGAGAAGTATCGCTACGAAAGGCTTCGCAAGGGCGAGCACCACGACCACCTCGTATGCTCGAGCTGCGGCAGGGTCATCGAGTTCATCGACGCAGCCATCGAGAAACGCCAGGAGGCCGTCTGCAGGGAGCATGACTTCGTCGCGACGTCGCACTCTCATCAGATCCGCGGCCTTTGCGCCGCGTGCCGCAAAGCGGCCGCGAAACCCGCCGGAAGAGCTCCCGGCGCAGCCTGAGGACCGGTCAGGGCCTCGGCTCGGCTGTCGGAGGCGACGCGACGGGCGGCGCTCCCTCGAGCGGGAAGCCGTAAAGGGCGGCGTAGCTGCCTTGGTAGAACAGGACGTGATTGACGTAGAGGCGCGTTTCTCCGAACGGGATCGACTCTAGGAACTCGTCTTCCGGCGCGAGGCCCGAGGCCTTTTTCCACGCGCGGACGCGCCCCGGCCCCGCGTTATACGCCGCGAGCGCCGCGACGGTGTCGCCCGGGAAAGCATCGAGGAGCTGTCTGAGGTAGCGCGCGCCCAGGCGAAGGTTGGCGCCGGGGTCGTTGAGGTCCGGGCGTCCCTTACCGTTCTCCTTCCGGTAGAGCAGGCGGCCGGTCGACGGCATGACCTGCATGAGACCGAGGGCGCCCGAGCGCGACCTCGCGTTCTCGGTGAAGACGCTCTCCTGCCGGATGAGGCCGAAGAGGAGCGAGGCGGGCACGCCCGCGGCGCGCGCGGCCTCTGCGATCCGGTCCGCCTCCGCGAGCGGGTAATACGCGCTCCGCGCTTCCGGAGGCACGGCACCCTCCTCCGGAGTCCCCAGCTCCGGATAACGCCTTTTCAGGATGGCGGCAGCGCGCCGGTGGTTGCCGCTGGCCGAGGCCGTACGGCCCGCGAAGAGCGGGTCGAGCGAGCCCTCGCTTTCGGCGGCGTCCTCGGCCAGGCCGGGAAAGCCGCACCGGAGAAGCTCCCGCGAAGGCGCGCCCGGCACGCCGGAAGTGTCCTCCGAGTCCACGGGGACGACGGCGGGCGGCGCGGCCGGCAGCGTGACGCCGAGCGCGGCGGCGGCCCACCGCGCGTAGAGGTCGGGGACGGTGCCCGGTACGAGCCCCGCGTAAAGCGCCTTCGCGGTGTTCGCGTCGCCGCCTCGCTCGTGGGCGCGCGCGGACCAGTACGTCGCCCGGCGCTTCAGGAACACCGTACGGTACGCCGTGATCTGCTCGTCGAGGAGGCGCGCGGCGCCCGCGAAGTCGTGGGCCATGTAATGCGTCCAGGCCTCGGCGAACCACTCCGATGCGCCGGCCTCGGTTGCGGGGTCGAGGCTCACGAGGGGCGTGAGGAGGCGGCGGGCCTCCTCGGCGTGAGCGGTTCTGAAGGCGAGACGGGTTCCGGTGTCGAGAAGCCGCCGGCGGTCCTCTTCGGACAGTGGCCGCGCGAGGAGCGCGTCGAGACGTGCGAGGCGTTCTGACGCGGCCGCCTTTTCCTTCTCGGAGACTGGGTCGGGAGACGTCGCGGGCCGGACAGCTCGTGCGCGGCGGGCGCGGCGTGCGCGGTGCGCACGGCGCGCCCGCGAGGATTCAGGCGTGCCGAGGAGGCTCGTCTCGACGAGCCACGAGAGTGCGGAGATGTGGAGCGCGGCCGCCTCGCCGAGCGGGGCTTCCGGTAGGCGCGCGAGGAGGCGCTTGGCGTCGCGCGGACTTCCCGCGACGAGCCAGGCATCGGCAGCCGCGGGAATCGAGGCGGCGGGCGGACTGGCGCCGAGCGAGCGCAGGAGCGCGGACGCCGCCTTCGGATCGCGGCTCACGAGCGCGCGTGCCCTTTTTAAGCGAATGTCGGCGGGCGCCGTGCGCACAGCCGCGTCGAAGGCGTCGCGGGTGGCGTCGTCGAAGAAGTCGGCGGCGCGCGCGGGTGCGTCGGGAAAGACGGCCGCGAGCTCGACGAGGCGCTGGCGGCCGGCTTCGCCGCCGAGAACACGCGCATCGGCCAGCGCGCGCGCGATGAAGGCTCGCGGCCGAGAGGGGGGCGGCGCCGGTTGGGCGAGAAGCGCGCCGCGCACGGACGCGCGCTCTTCGGGGCTCGCGGCGAGACGCGCGGCCACCCCGAGCGCGATGCGCGCGAACGGCTCGCCGGGCTCTTTCGCCGCGAACGCGAGGAGCGCGCTCACGCTCGTCGTCTTCGGGGCGAGCCCGGCCGCGAGGGCGATCCACGGGGGCAGGCCGGAGAGCCCGAGAGACGACGCGTCGAGGCCCGCGACGAGAGACGCGGCGGAGCCGTCCTCCCGCGTGAGAGCGGCCGACGCGGCGCGCAGCCGCTCGCGCACGGCCTCCGGCTCCCGTGAGGCTTCCGGCGTGTCGGGAGAGGCCGCCCGGGCAGCGCCCTCTAGGGCGAGCGCGCTCGCGAGAAGGAAAACCCGGAGGATCAGCGGCTCAGCTCACCGAGCCGAGCGCTTCGGTCCGCCCGTCGGCGAGGATGCGCACGAGCTCGTCGTGGAAGAAGTTCGTGTCCTGTCGGACGTTGGCGGGCGTGCGCTCGTCGTAAACCTGTCGGCTTCTTTCGATGTCGTCCTTGAGGCGCTCGTAGAGGTCTTTGGCGGCGCGGCCGTCTTCGACTTTCTTCTCGTTGTAGAGCTTGATCTCCGAGATGAGGAGACGGGCGAGGCGGCGCGCGTCGTCGAGCGCACGCTGCGGGTTGTCGGCCGCCACGGCGCGGCTGCGGGGCACGAAGCCCGAGATCGGTCGGGGGGAACTCGCCAGGTCTCGTGGCGGCATGACGGCTGACGTGGGGCGGACCGGCTTCTGCGCCGTCACGTCGCCCTCCGGGACGCGTCCAGACGCGCGCAGGGCCTCGAACGCGCCGGTGAAATCGCCTGTCGAGGCGTTTGCGAGCGGCGAAGAGGCAGGCCCGGGCAGGGGCGGCGGCGCGGGCGCGACGGCGGGAGCGGAAGGGAATGACGGGAACGAAGGCGGAGGGGGAGCGGGTGCCGCTCCGATCGTGGGAATCGCGCTCGTCAGCCCGGGGTCGGACGAGAAGGAGCGGATCCCCTGGGGGATTCGCGTCTTGGCCGCCTCCTCGATGGCACGCAGGGCCTCGCCGGCGTCGGTCGACCTCGAGCGCGTCGGCGCCGCGGCCGGCGAAGGGGCCGGTGAAGGGGCCGGTGCCGGAGCGGGCGGGGCGGCGGAAGGGGTCGCGAACTCGAAGTCGGCAACCGGCGCGCGCATCGTCACGCCCGGCGGCTCGAAGCGCGGGATCGCCTCGCCGGTGGGCGTGAGGGAGGGAGACGGGATCTTCTTGCGCGCGGCCAGGAGATCCACGGCGAGCCCGGTCACGAACGTGAGGACCTCGACGGCGGCCTCGTTCAGGCGGCCCTCCTCGCCCGGAAGCTCGTCCGCGCAAACGATGCCCGCGAGCCGGTCTCGGATCACCATGGGGACGAGGAGCGTGCGTGCGGGCGCCTGTCCGGAGAGGGCGCGGCGGAGCGGAGCGGACTCGTCGGGGGGCTCGGCGAGCATGGAGCGCTGCGACTTGAGCAGCGCCGCGACGAACGGATCGTCCTCGCCGCCGAGGTCGAGCGCGCGCACGGCCTCGTCGCGTCCGCCGGACGCGTCGAAGCCAACGGACTTCCACCCGGTGAGCCGGTCGTTGCGCAAAACGAGAAGGGCCACGCGCGAGGCATGCGCGTTCACGCGCGTGAGAAAGCGCGAGAGGACGTCGACCTGTGAGCGGGCCGACTCGATCGCGGCGAGCGACCCGCGCACGACGGTCCAGTCGGCCTGCGGCGCGCCCGGAGCGGCGGCGGCCGCGGGCGGAGGCGCCGGGGGGATCACGTCCTCGAGCATCAGCGACACGAGGTCCTCGGGGAGGAGCGGCTTGGCGTGCGCCGGGATCTTGTCCGAGAGGGTCGTGAGAAGCGCCTCGATGTCTCGCCGCGCGTCCACGAGCGACGACTTCCACGCCGCGAGGTGATCCTCGAGATGCGTGGAGAGCGATTCGATCAAGCGGCGTGTCGCGGCGGGGTCGACCGGCATACGTCTCCTGACGGCGCCATCGCGGGGGCCTTCGGCGTCGTGTTCACGGCATTATATTCGGACAGCGCCATGAAACGGGACTCCGAAGAGGCACGTTGACCTTGGGCGCCGCCGCCTCTAGCATGTGGAGTTTGCCCAAGCCCTCGGGAACGGCGGGTTTCACGGGCATTCGGGGCCGGAGAGGAGGGAGATCCGAAGTGCCGTTGATCCACGTCAAGGAAGACGAATCGTTCGAAAACGCCCTGCGCCGATTCAAGCGCAAGTGCGAGAAATCCGGAATCCTCTCCGAGCTCAAGAAGCGTCAGCACTACGAGAAGCCCTCGGCCAAGCGCAAGCGCAAGGCCATCGCCGCCCGCAAGAAGATGCTCCGCAAGCTGGCTGAAGAGCGACGAACGGGGATGTAGATTCCCGTCCCGTGAGTCATTCTGAGCTCGACTGGCCCGGCGCGCTTCGGCTCGCCGGGCGTTTTTGTGCCACGGAGCGCGGGCGCGACCGGCTCTTGGGCGCTGCGCCGTCGCCGGACGCGTTCGAGGTCGTGCGCCGGCTCGGGGTGACGCGGGACCTCGTCCTCCGGCGCGCCCTCCGGCCCCCGGTGCCGCTCGGCGGGCTCGACGAAGGCGCGCCCCTGGTCTCACGACTTGGCCCGCAGGGCCGCGCGCTCGCGCCGGAGGACATCCTCGACCTCTTCCTTCTCGTCGAGCGGGCGGAAGGCGCTCGCACCGCGGTTCCCGTGCCCGACCTCGAGCTCTCCCACCTCGCCGACCTCCTTTTTCCTCTTGCGTCGTTCGAGGACCTTCTCGGCGAGCGCGAGCCCACGTTCGAGCCCGACGGGCGCATCAAGGACACGGCGTCCGCGCGCCTTTACGCGATCCGCTCGTCGATCCAGCGCCTGCGCAAGGAAGTCGTCAGAAAGCTCGAGGAGGTCGCACGGACGCATCCGGATGCGCTCACGGGCGGCTATGTCACCGAGAAGGGCGGGCGCTACTGCCTGCCCGTGCGCACGGACCGTCGCGAGCTGGTGGGAGGGCTTCTGCACGAGCGGTCGGGTTCGGGCCAGACGATCTTCGTCGAACCGCTCGCTGTCATCGAGGACAACAACGCCCTCGCGGAGGCCGTCGAGGAGGAGCGCGAGGAGCTGTACCGCATCCTGGTGGCGCTCACGGCGCGGTTCTCTTCGCGGCGCGAGGACCTCCTGGCCGCCGTCGAGGTGCTGACCGAGCTGGACGCGTATCAGGCGCGCGCGGAATTCTCGTCGTGCGTCGCGGGCGTTTTCCCCGACTTTTCGGACCGCCTCGTCCTTCGGGGGGCGCGCCATCCCCTTCTCGACCGGCGCCTCGCGGATCTCCGTGCGGACGTCTTCGGAGAGCTCGAGGAACGCCACGCCGACGCGGTGCCGCTGGACCTCGAGCTGCCCGAGGGATCGCGCCTTCTCCTCCTGTCCGGCCCGAACGCGGGCGGCAAGAGCGTCGCGATGAAAACCGTCGGCCTCTTCGCGCTCCTCGCGCAGTCGGGCTTCGCGATCCCGGCCGCGGCGGGCTCGGCGCTCCCCGTGTTCGACAAGGTGCTCGTCGTCGCGGGCGACGCGCAGGATCTCCTCGGCGACCTTTCCTCGTTCGCGGCGGCGATGACGCGCACGGCACGCGTCCTCGCCGAGGCGACGCCGAGGAGCCTCGTGCTCGTCGACGAGCTCGGCAGCGGCACGGACCCCGACGAAGGCGCCGCGCTCGCGATCGCCGTGCTGGAGGAGGATCTCGCGCGAGGGGGCGTCACGGTGGCCACGACGCACCTGGCGGTCGTGAAGGAGTGGGCGCAGGACCGGCCCGGGGTTCTCTCGGCGGCGATGGAGTTCGACGAGAAGGCCGGCCGGCCCACGTTCCGCATACGCTCGGGCGCGAGCGGGCGCTCGCGCGCGCTCGCCGTGGCGGAGAAGGCCGGCCTGCCGGCGCGCGTCCTTTCGGCGGCGAAAAAGCGCCTCGGCGCGAAATGGGAGGCGACCGACACGGCGCTCAAGCGCCTCGAAACCGAGACGCGCCGCGCCCGCGAAGAGGCGGACAAGGCGACGCTGACTGCCCAGAAGGCCGGCGCGCGCCTCGCCGAGCTCGAGAAGGAGCGCACCCAGCTCGCCGCCGAACGGGCGCGCGTGAAGGAGAAGGCAAAGGAGCAGATCGACCGGGCGCTCGCGATGCTGCGCGAGAAGACCCGGCACGAGCTCGAGCGCATGCGCGAGGATCTGAAGGCGGGCCGCTCGATCTCGAGGGGCGCGCTCATGACCGTCACGCAGTCGGCGCGCGAGGCGGCGCTCTCTCTCTTTGGCGGGGACGAAGAGCCTCCCCGCGAGGCCGGGCCCGTGGCCGTTGGCATGGAGGTCCGCGTCGCGAACCTTGGCACGTCCGGCCGGCTCCTCGCGGTCGACGCGGCCCGGGGCGTGGCCGAGGTCGAGGTGAAGGGCAAGCGCTTGAAGGTGGCCGCCGCTTCCCTTTCCCCGGCCCCGCTAGGCCGTGCCGTTCCTGTCCGCACCGCGGACCTCGTGTCGAATCGGGCGGCGACTCCCCCGACGCCTTCTTCCGGAGTCGTCGCCACGGCGGAGGTCGTCCTCGTCGGCCAGCGCGTCGACGAAGCCCTGCCCGTCGTGGAGAAGGCGATCAACGACGCGCTTCTCTCCGGCAAGGCGGCGCTGCGCCTCGTTCACGGCCACGGCACGGGCCGCCTGGCGGCGGCCGTGCGCGAGTTCCTCCAAACCCATCCCGGGGTCGCGTCGTATCGCTGGGGCGACGCGCAGGAAGGCGGCCAGGCGGTCACGATCGCGAGGCTGGATGTCTGAGCCCGTTTACGACATCACGGACGACGTCAAGCGCGACGTCCTCGCGGCGACGGACCTCGTCCAACTGGTCGGCACGGCGACGTCTCTCAAGAAGGCCGGCCGCTCGTGGAAGGGCCTGTGCCCGTTCCACAGCGAGAAGACCCCTTCCTTTCACGTCCATCCCGACAAGGGCTTCTATTACTGCTTCGGATGCGGCGCCAAGGGCGACGCGATCACGTTCGTGAGAGAGACCGAGCGCTTCGAGTTTCCCGAGGCCGTCGCCTACCTCGCGCGCCTCGCCGGCATCACGCTCCCGATGCGCCGGAGCGGCACGCGCGTGGACCGCGGGAAAGAGACGCGGGCGGCCGAGGCGCTCGCTCTTTCGGCCGCTTTTTTCCGCGCGAACCTCGACCGGCACGAAGCCGCCAAAGCGCTCCTCGAAAAACGCGGCCTCTCGCTCGAGGATGCTCACGCGTACGGCCTCGGCGCGGCCATCGACGCGTGGGACGCGCTGAAGACGTCGCTCGCTCCGCGTGTCCAGGAAGACACGGCGCTGGACGCCGGTCTCCTCCAGAGGAATCCGGAGACGGGCCGCGTGTACGACCGCTTCCGCAACCGCCTCACGATCGAGATCCGCGACGGGCGCGGCGAGATCCTGGGTTTTGGCGCGCGCGCCTTCGGAGACGATCAGCCGAAATACCTCAATTCGCCGGAGACGGCGCGCTTCTCGAAGGGCAAGCTCCTCTACGGCCTCGACCGCGCGAAAGAGGCGATCCGCAGGGAGGACGTCGTCTTGCTCGTCGAGGGCTACTTCGACCGCATCGCGTGCGAGCGCGCGGACGCCTCGAACGCGGTCGCCTCGATGGGGACGGCACTCACGCCCGCACAGGCCGACCTCCTCGGGCGACAGGCTGCGACGGTGATCGTCGCGTACGACGGCGACGCGCCCGGTCTTGCCGCCGCATACAAGGCGTTTCCGCTGCTCCTCTCGCGTGGAGTGAACGTGAGGCACCTCGCGCTGCCGGACGGCCACGACCCTGACTCGTACCTTTCCGCCCGCGGCGCCGATGCGCTGAGGGCGGCGATCGCCGCGTGTCCTGCGCTCCTCGAAACGCTCCTCGAGAGGATCCCGACCGCCGGCGCGTCGGACCCGACGGAGCGCGCGGTGAAACTGCGCGAAGCCGTCGACATCCTTTCGACGGCGCCCGATCCGGTCCTTCGCCACGAGCTTCTCGCGGGGCTTGCGCGCGGCGCGGGCATTCCCCTTTCTGTGCTCGCCCCGCCGGGGAAGAAAACCGCTCTCGCGCCGGTTAAGGCAACTCCGGAGGCCGTGGGAGGCCGGTCTTCCCTGGACCTGCCGGAGCAGGAGGCGCGTGTGCTCTCGGCACTTCTGGTTGAATGGCCTGAGAGCGCAGCTCTCGCGGAAAGGCTCCCACCGGAGATTTTTTCGCATCCTGTTGCAAAGGAGATACTTATAGCTCTGAAGGCGAATAAAGGTGAGCCCGCAACCCTTGATTTTTCTGAGTTTACGTCACATCTTGGGGCAGATGCGGGTCCCTTGGCCGCCGAGTTGCTGCTTCAGCCAGGCAATTCGAGGGCGGAAACCCCGGGCGAAGGCGGGCTCAGTCGTATTCATATCCCATTGTTGCAGTTGAAGATACGTTATCTGGAGGATTCGGCAAAAGGCCTCCAGCCGGAGATCCAGAACGCCGCGGCAGCCGGAAACGTGGAGGGGCGCGAGGTGGCTTATCGCCGCAAGCAGGCCCTCGTCGAGGAAATCCGGCGCCTGAAGGCGGAACTTAAGGCGGAAAACGCGAGTCGGAATTGAAGCGTGCCGGGCTCATCCCGGGCGCGCGTGGAAGCGAGAAGTCGGTGACGGTAGAAGAAAAACACCCCGAAGTCAGAACGCTGATCAACCTCGGCAAGGAGCGCGGGTACCTGCTCTACGACGAGATCTATCAGGCCTTGCCCGAGGAGCTCGCGAACGCCCCGGACGAGCTGGACGAGATCTACATCCGCTTCGGAGACTACGGAATCGAGGTCGTGGACGTCCCCGAGAAGGCGACGAAGAAGCCCGGGCCGGCCGCCGGCTCCGAGACGACGGTGCCCGACCCGACGACCGTCGAGAAGACGAATGACCCGGTGCGCATGTACCTGCGCGAGATGGGCACCGTGAAGCTGCTCGACCGCGAGGGCGAGGTCTCGATCGCCCGCCGCATCGAGAACGGCGAAGCGAAGATCTACCGCGCTCTCTCGACGAACAAGGTCGTCCTCGGCGAGATCCTGAAGATCGTCGAGCAGGCCAAGAAGGACAAGAACGTCGCGCGCGGGTTCCTGGAATTCGCCGCTGCCGCGCTCGAGGAGGCCGACGAGATCGACCCGAAGACCGCGAACCGCATCGGATCGATTCAGAAGCACTTCGAGAAGATCGCGAAGCTCGACGGCGAGCTGCGCAAGCTGGCCGACCGCAAGAGGCCGCCGCTGAAGCCGAAGAAGCTCACGGTCAAGGCGCTTGTGCACGCGAAGGCGAAGGCCGCGGGAAAGCCCGTGCCGCCCACGAAGCCCGTCCCCGTGGTGGATCCGGCGATCGACCGGCGCGTCTCGGAGATTGCGCGCCTCATCCACGCGATCGACTTCACGCCGGCCACGCTCCTGCGCATGGTGAACATGCTGAAGGACCTCGACCGGCAGTTCGCGATGCCCGAGGCCACGATCCGACAGGACCTCGGGAACCTCAAGAAGGAGAAGAACGAGGTCCGCCGCGACTTCTACAAGCGCCGTGTCGGGAAGTACCGGCAGATGCTCAAAGAGCTCGAGGAGAAGTACCGGATCGACCACGACGAGATCAAGCGGACGATGAAGCTCATCCGCGAGGGCGAGGGCGAGGCCGACCAGGCCAAGCAGGAGCTGATCGTCGCGAACCTGAGGCTCGTCGTCTCGATCGCGAAGAAGTACACGAACCGCGGGCTCCAGTTTCTCGATCTCATCCAGGAGGGGAACATCGGCCTCATGAAGGCCGTCGAGAAGTTCGAGTACCGCCGGGGCTACAAGTTCTCGACGTACGCGACGTGGTGGATCCGCCAGGCCATCACGCGCGCGATCGCCGACCAGGCGCGCACGATCCGCATCCCGGTCCACATGATCGAGACGATCAACAAGCTCACGCGCACCCAGCGCTCCCTCGTGCAGGAGCTCGGCCGCGAGCCGACGGCCGAGGAGATCGCCAAGCGCATGGACATGCCGGCCTCGAAGGTCCGCAAGATCATGAAGATCGCGCAGGAGCCGATCTCCCTCGAGACGCCCATCGGCGAGGAGGAGGATTCGCATCTCGGTGACTTCATCGAGGATCGACAGGTCATCTCGCCGATCGACGCCGTGATCGTCGCGAACCTCAAGGACCAGACGCGCCGCACGCTGAAGACGCTCACCCCGCGCGAGGAGCAGGTCCTGCGCATGCGCTTCGGCGTCGGCGACGGGTCGGAGCACACGCTCGAGGAAGTGGGGAAGAGCTTCAACGTGACGCGGGAGCGCATCCGCCAGATCGAGAGCAAGGCGCTCCGGAAGCTCCGGCACCCCAGCCGGGCCAAGAAATTGCGGCCGTTCGTGGACGTCGGGCAGTAACGTGCTATATTCGCCCTTCGGCCGTCGGGGTCCGTAGCTCAGCGGTCAGAGCCACCGGCTCATAACCGGCGGGTCCCTGGTTCGAATCCAGGCGGACCCACCGGACGGTTCCGACGGCGAGGGACCGAGAGGGAGACACGACATCCGGGCGCGACGAAACACTTCCGATCCCACGGGCGCTTTCGAGTGCCGGGGATTCGTCCAGCCGGGCGCCTTTGTGGCGCCCGTTTTCGTTTTTAGGGGGTTCAGGATGATCGGGATGACGAGGTGAGCGCGACGATGACGAGTCCGCTCGACAGGCTTTTTCTTCTCCAAGAGGTTCTTCTCGAGGTTCACCAGAAAACCGAGCGCCGGGACAAGACCCCGGACCACCTCGTCCACATCGAAGCCGCCTACCGCGATTCGCGGCGCCAGCGGGAGGCGGCGGGGGTCGTCCTCTCCCAGGCGGAGGAGCGCAAGAAGACGCTCGACAGCGAAGTCGAGGATCTCAACGAGCAGCTCAAGAAGTACCAGCAGCAGCTCCAGTCGGTGAAGACGAGCCGCGAGTACAGCGCGCTCCTGAACGAGATCGACGGGATCAAGCGCGAGGTGAGGACCCGTGAGGACGAGCTCCTTTCCCTCGACGAGACGGTGGCCGGTTCGTCGACCGAGCTGGACCGGCGGGACGAGGAGTTTCCCGCGGAAGAAGCGGGCTATGAGGAGCAGATGAAGGAGTGGCGGGCGGAACAGGCCGTCCTCGACGCCGAGATCGCCCAGGCGAACGCGCGGGCGAAGACCCTCAGGGCCGAGCTCGAGCCGCGGCTCCTCAAGACGTTCGAGCAGATCAGGCACAAGCGGGCCGGCGTGGCGGTGGCCCGGGTCGACATGGTCGGACCGCAGACGGCTGCCTGCTCGGCCTGTCACGTGCGCCTGCGCCCGCAGCTCCTCTCGGATCTCAGGCTTTCGAAAGAGACGGTCTTCTGCGAAAGCTGCAAGAGAATCCTTTACTGGATTCCGTGAGGGGCAAAGAGCGCCTCGTTCTCTATTTCGACGGGGCGTCGCGGGGGAATCCGGGCCCTTCGTCGTACGGGGTCTGGTCTCCCGCGGGCCTCACGGATTCGAAGAGGCTCGGCTCCGCGACCAACAACGTCGCGGAATGGCGTGGCTTTCTCGCGGCTCTCGACGTCGCGCTCGCGTCGGGCGCCCGGGATGTCGAGATCCGCGCCGACAGCCAGCTCGTCCTCCGCCAGTTCTCCGGCGAGTACCGCATGAAGGCGCCGCACCTCGCCGCATTCCTCGAGGAGGCTCGGCGGAAAGCGCGCGGGATCGAACGCCTCCGCCTCGTACACGTCCCGCGCGAGGAGAACCGCGAGGCGGACGCCCTCGCGAACCGCGCGCTCGATGCGGCCCGCGCCCGGCGGTGACGGGGCTATGACGGCACCGTGACGCGGGCCGAGGAGATCGCCTCGCGCGTCGCCGATGTGCAGCGGCGCATCGCGGCGGCCGCCGCGCGGAGCGACCGGGCGCCGGAGAGCGTCCTCCTCATCGCGGTCGGGAAGACGTATCCGCTCTCCGACCTGCTCCTCGCCCATGCGGCCGGCGTTCGCGCGTTCGGCGAGAATCGCGTGCAGGAGGCGGAAGAGAAATTTCCGCATCTGCCGGCCGATTCCGCGGGACATCTCATCGGCCCGATCCAGTCGAACAAGGCGAATCGCGCCGTGAAAGTCGCCTCCGTCGTCGAGACGGTCGATTCTCTGGACCTCGCCCGACGGCTCGATCGCGCCGTGGCGGCGGCGGGGAAGCGCCTCGCCGTGCTCGTTCAGGTGCGCCTCGGCGGGGAAGTCACGAAGTCGGGAGTCGAGCCGGAGGCGGCCGCCGCGCTCGTTTCGTCCGTGAAGGCGCTGCCGGCGCTCGACCTCAGGGGGCTCATGACGATCCCTCCGCCGGGGGACACGCGAGAGCATTTCGCGGCCCTCAGGCGCCTCGGCGAAACGCTCGGACTTCGGGAGCTCTCGATGGGGATGAGCGACGACTTCGAGGCCGCCGTCGAGGAGGGCGCGACGCTCGTGCGCGTCGGGAGCGCGATCTTCGGGCCGCGGGCCTGAGGACAGCGCGCGGCCGGATCTCCCGATGCTAACCTCGATGCGATGAGGCCGGCGTACAGGCTGCGGTGGGCGGGCCCTCCCGGCTGGCGCCGCATCCCGCCCGTGACGCGCGGCGTCCTCGCGGCGACGGCCGCCGGTTACCTCCTGACGCTCTTCGTCCCCGAGGCAGCGAGCACCCTCGCCCTCCTGCCGGGTCGCCTCCTCGCGGGCGAGGTCTGGCGCCTCGTGACGTACCCGCTCGTCAACATCTCGATTTTCTCGGTTCTCTGGGATCTCCTCCTGGTCTGGAGCTTCGGGTCGGAGGTCGAGCCGCGCTGGGGCTCGAGGCGCTTCGCAGTCTTCCTTCTTCTCGCGAGCGCGTCGGCGGCCGTGCTCGGCGTCGCGACGGCGTGGCTCCTGCCCGCCTCGCCTTTCGGAGGCGGCGCCGGCTTCGCGCCGCCCCTCGTCGCGCTCATCGTCGCGTGGACGCTGGAAGGCCCCTCGCTGCCCACGAATTTCTTCGGCGTTTTGCCCATGACGCGCCTCGGCTTTGCGGCGATCGCTCTCGCCCTCGTCGTCTTCGGAGAGCTCGAGCAGTCGCGCTCCCTCGCGCGGCTCGTCTTCGTCCTCGGCGGCCTGCCGATCTCATGGCTCTTCGCGCGCGGTCTCCGGGGCGGCGGACCGCGCTTTCCGCGAATGAGGAACCGGTTTCGACGCCGGCGCTTCACGGTTGTCGACCCGGGGCGCGATTTTCGCGTGCATTGATTTGAGTCCAAAGGGTTTATAATCAAGCGCATGAGACCCACAATCAGTGCGCTCGAGATCCGCAAACGGCTCTTTCCGAAGCGCTTTCGCGGCTTCGACGCGGTCGAGGTGACGCAGTTTCTCGAGACCCTTTCCGAGGACCTCGAGGAGATGGCGCGCGAGCTGGATGAGCTGGAGCGCGAGAACGCGCGGCTCAAGGAAGAAAACACCCGCCACCGCGACACGGAAGTGACCTTGAAGGAGACGCTTCTCCTTGCCCAGCGCTCGGCCGACAGCCTGCGTGAGGCGAGCGAGAAGGACGCCGGCCGCATCGTGGGCGAGGCCGAGACGAAAGCCGAACGGATGGTGCAGCAGTCGTTCGTGCGGATGGCCGACACGGAGAAGAGGATCCGCGAACTCCGCATGGACCGGCGGAACTTCCAGCTGAAGCTCCAGAGCACGATCGACCTCTTCCAGCAGGTCCTGAACTTCGACAGGGAAGAGGACGAGGCCGAAAGCTCGCTCTCAATCCATCGCCCGAAAAAGCGCGAGGGAGAGACGGCCTGAAACGGCTGTCCGTCCGACATCTCGCCGAGCTGGCGACGCCGGAGGGAGTCTCGGCTCGCGCCGGCGCCGCCCAGGGCGCGATCCGACGTGTGAAAGACGCGGCGCTCCTCGCAGAAGGCGGGCGGATCGTCTTCGCGGGTCCCGACGCGGATTTCGTGAGGCTTTACGGCGAGGCGCCGGCGCCGGGCGAGACCGTTCTCGACGGCCGGGCGAAGACCGCCGTGCCTGGCTTCGTCGACGGGCATACACACCTGCCCTGGGACGGATTCCGCGAGGACGAGTTCAACCGCCGATTGAAAGGGGAGACGTACGCCGCGATCGCGGCAGCGGGGGGCGGCATTCTCGCGACGGTCTCTACGACCCGTGCCGCCTCCGAGGAGACGCTCGCACGGAACGTGCGCGCGCGGCTCGACCTCATGCTGCGGCACGGGACGACGTTCTGCGAGGCGAAGACGGGGTACGGCCTGGACCTCGCGAACGAGAAAAAGCAGTTGCGCGCGCTGCTCAAGGGCGCGAAAGGCCATCCGGTCGGCGTCGCGCCCACGGCGCTGCCCGCGCACGAGGTGCCGCCGGAGCGCCGCGGGTCTTCCGCTCTCAAGCGCCGTTACGTCGAGGAATGCCGCGCCGAGATCCTGCCCGCGCTCGCCGACGGTGGAGCGCGGTTCGTCGACGTGTTCTGCGAGGAGGGCGTCTTTTCAGTCGAGGAATCGCGCGCGATTCTCGAGGCGGGGAAGGCCGTCGGCCTCCGGCCGCGCGTCCACGCGGACGAGCTGACGCCACTCGGTGGCGCCTCGCTCGCGGCCGACGTCGGCGCCCTCTCGGCGGACCATCTCCTTTACGCGACGGACGAAGGCATCGAGGCGATGGCCCGCTCCGGCGTCGTGGCGACGCTGCTGCCGGGCACGTCCGTCTTTTTGCGGACGAACCGCTACGCGAGAGCGCGCCACATGGTCGAGCGAGGCGTTGCCATCGCGCTCGGAACGGACTGCAATCCGGGCTCCTCGTACACAGAGTCGCTGCCGGCCGTCGCATTCCTCGCCTCCCTGGGCATGGGCCTCACCGCGGAGGAGACGCTCACGGCGATGACGCTGAACGCCGCCGCGTCGGTTGACGAGGCGAAAGCGCGAGGCTCGCTCGAGCCGGGCAAGCGCGCCGACATCGTCCTCCTCGACGCTCCCTCTCTCGAGCACCTCGTCTATCACTGGGGCGTCAACCTCGTGTCGGACGTTCTCGCCGGGGGAGAGCACGTGGTCTCTCGGGGCGACCTGCTAGGCTCGCCCGCGTCATGACGGCTCTCGTCGGGCTTTCCCTCTCGGATTTCTCCCTCGCCCTCGCGTCCGACACTCCGGCGCCGGGCGGCGGCTCGGCTGCGGCGGCGGCCGGAGCCTCGGGTGCGGCGCTTCTCGCGATGGTCGTCCGCCTCACGCTGGGCAAGGAGAAATACCGCGCCTCGTGGCAGGAGCTCGAGCCGCTCGCCGGCCGCCTCGCGGAGGCCCGAATCCGCCTGCTCGAGCTCGTGGACGAGGACACGGTGGCCTTCGACGCCGTCGTGGCCGCGCGGCGGCTTCCGAAGGACGTGCCGGAGGCCGCGGCACGAAGGACACGCGCGGTCGACGAGGCGAACGTCCTCGCGACCACCGTGCCGATGCAGACCGCGTTCTTCGCGCACGAGGCGCTGAAGACGGCGCCTTTGGTGCTCGGGAAGGGCAACCCGAACGCGGCGTCCGACGCGTGGGTCGCGGCGCTGCTCCTCCACGGCGCGGCGCTCGGCGCGCTCGCGAACGTCAGGATCAACCTGCCGGGCGTGTCCGACCCGGAGCTTTCGAGGGGATTCCGCGAGGATGCCGACAACCTCGAGAGAAAGGCCACGGAGGCTCTCGAGGAGACGCACGCTCTCGCGAAGACCCGCCACCTCACCCTGTGAGGTTCCGGCGTCGCGCCGCGGCCCTCGCCGCGCTCCCTCTGGTCTTTTCGGGCCGGCTGTCGGCCGCGGTCCTCGGCTTCGACCGGCCCGCGGACGCTTTTCAACCCGCTCCCGACGGCTTTCATCTCGTCGAAGAGGCGCCGCCGCCTGCGGCGGCGGTACGCACGGAGATCCCCGTTCCGACGCCGCCGCCCCGCCTCTTCGATCAAAAGACGGCGCTCGTGACCGCCAGCGTCCTCATCGGCGCGCCGATCGTCGGCTACTTCGCCTGGTGGCAAACGTCGAGCCGGTCGTCCTTCGAGTTCGCGAACGAGCGCTGGTTCCAGCGCGACACGTACGCGGGCGGAGCCGACAAGGCGTCGCACATCTTCGTCGGCTACCTCTCGACCCTCACGCTTCAGGGCATCTACCGGTCGCTCGACAAGACACCCGCCGAGGCGCGCGGCCTCGCGCTCGGCGTCACCGTGCTGACGGGCGCTCTCATCGAGATCGGAGACGGCTTCTCCCAGTACGGCTTTTCCTGGGAGGACGCCACGGCAAACGCGCTCGGGGCGACCCTCGCGACGGGCCTCGACGCGTGGGGCCTGAAGGACACGGTCGGCCTGCGCTTCGGCCGTGTGAAGGCCCTGATTCCAGACGCGTGCTGCCGGTACGGCGGCTACGGCGACGACTACTCGAAGGAGATCTATTCGGCGGACCTCAAACTCGCGGGTTTTCTGGCACGCGTCGGCGCCAAGCCGGGGCCGGCGCGGTTCCTGCTCCTCTCGCTCACGTACGGCTCGAAGGGTTACCGCTATTCCGCGGCGCCGCTGCGGCAACGCAACGTCGGGATCGAGCTCGGTCTCAACCTTCGCGAAGCGCTCCTCGCGGTGGGCGTGCCGGAGAAGAAATGGTGGGGGAAGGTCCTGCTCGCGATCGGAACGTATATCCGCTTCCCGTACACATCCTTCGGGTGGCACTACGACCTGAACCACGGGACGTGGAGCGGGCCGGACACGGGGGATCAGTTCGATCCGGGGTCGATCGATTACGACTGAGGGCGCTCGGCGGCACGCCGTTCCTCCAGCCACTCGGCGAAGCGGTCACGCGAGAAGGCGTTGACCACGCGGGAGGCGGGGATGGCCGCCAGGCGCGCCACGGCGAGGCCGAAGTCGAGGAACGAGAGGTGCGGCGCGGCATGCGCGTCCGAGGAGAGAGAGAAGAGGCAACCCGAGTCGACGGCGAGCACCGCGAGCGCGGGCGGGAGGTCGAGCCTTTCCGGGCAGCCGTTCAGCTCGATGGCCACTCCACGTGCCGCGGCGGCCGCGAAAACGCGCGGCCAGTCCGCGCGGACGCCGCTCCGCATGTCGTAGAGACGGCCCTTCGGGTGGCCCAGGATCGCGACGCCGGGCGTCTCGACGGCCCGCACGAGGCGGGCCGTCTGGTCGCGCGGGCTCCGGAGATCCGTATGGACCGACGCGACGACGGCGCTGAGCTCGGGCACGCTCCGAGGCGTCAGGTCGAGCGTGCCGTCCTCGGCGATGTTCGCCTCCGCGCCGAGGAACATCGTGAATCCCGAGTCGGCTCGCGCGTTCAGGAGATCGACCTCGCGCCGCTGCGCGCGGAAGTCGGCGGGATAGAGGCCGCCCGCAACGGCGCAGTCGCGCGCATGGTCCGTGAGAAGCGCATAGCGGTCCCCCCGGCGCTCGAGCGCGCGATGAAGCGAGGCGAGGGACATCCGGCCGTCGGAGCGGTCGGTGTGGAGGTGGAGGTCGCCGCACAGATCCGCCCGGCAGATCCCACCGGGCGCCGAGAGAATCCGGTCGGTATCCGCGCGTGAGAGGAAATCGCGCTTCCGCCCCGCCGCGGGATCCGCGCGATCGAGCATCGCCGCGAGAGCGTCGTCGATGTTCTCGTCCGAGCCGCACGCGAAAAAGGAGCCGATCGCGTCGGCGGCCCGGGGCGACACGCCGGGCAGGGACGCGAGCGCGAAGCGGCGTCCGAAGAGATCCGTGCCGAGTCCCCGGAGAGTCCGGGCTGCGGCGCGATACTCGGTCGCCGCGCGTCCGCCCGGCTCGGCGGCTGCGAGCGCGAGAAGAGCCGCCGCGACGCGGTTGTTCGTCACTGCCGGAGCAGGGGGAACGCGGGACGCGGCGAGGACGGCGGACATCGGGGCGGTACCCCCCTCGTCCCGATTGTACGGGTGAACCGGGCCGATAGACTCGGCGCCGGATGCGCCGGGAAGAGGTCGTCGACGGAGTGCTGGCCGCGGCTCTCGTTCCGCTGGCGCTCGCCGTCGCGCTCCCGTTTCGGTCCGAGGTGATCACACGGACGCCCGTTTCCTCCCTCGGTTGGGACGCGGCCCTGCACGCGACGGAGGGCCTCGACCTCTTCGACGATTTGAGGCTTCTGCGTCCTTTCGACGCGCTGGGTCTCCTCCTGAGCCGGCACTGGTGGGGGCCGGCCTGGGCGCTCGTGAGCGCTCCATTCCAGGCGGCGTTCGGTCCCTCGCTTTCCGCCGCGAGCCTGCCGAGCCTCGTCGCCTTCGTCCTCGCGCCAGCCGCGGCATTTCTCCTCGCGCGCCGGCTCGTTCCCGGCGGACTCCTCGCTCAGGCCGCGATCCTTCTCCTCGTTGCGGCCCTGTTCCTCCGATCTCCGATGCTCCTCGAGACGTCCGCGTGGCCCATGCTCGAGAGCCTCAGCGGCTTCGTCGCGCTCCTCGCGTGGCTCTTTTTCGCGCGGCGTCCCCGGCGCCGGCCGCAGCGGGCAGCGTTTCTCGCCGGAGCGGCGCTCTTTTTCCTGAAGTATCACTTCGGATTCTTCGTCCTCGCGACGTTTCTCGCGGTCGTCCTCGTCGAGGAGACCCCGGACGCGCGACGGCACCTCGGGGCGGCGGCGCGCGCGCTCCTGCTGCACGGCGCGGGCGCGGGAATCCTCGTTCTGGCGACGGTTCTGGCGGCGCTCCGCGTGTTTCTCGAGGCGCGCTGGGGCGACGCCCTTGCCTCTCACGCGCCGAGCGTGCCGAACGCCCTGTGGGGGGCGCTCATTCTCTTCATTTTCCTCGGCGCCGCTCGGCGGCGGACTCTCTCGGAAGCGTGGATCGGCGCGTCCGGGACCTTCCGCGATCTCGTCCTCTTCGGGTTCATGCCTGCCGCCGCGTGGTGCCTCGATCCCGCGAACGTGCGAGGCTGGTACCGCCAGATTTTTCAACCCACGGACGTGCCCGCGCGAAACCCGCTCGCGAAGTTGGCGGCGTTCGGAAGTTTTCTGCGCGACGACTGGACGCTCGGCACATGGCCCACCTCGTTCGTGCTACTGGGCCTCTTCCTCGCGCTCGTTCTTCCAGGCGGTCTGACGCGCCGGGCGCTTGCGATCTTCGCGCTCTGGCCGGTGCTTCTGATGTCGCTGAGCACGTATTCCGTGGAGGCCCGCTTTCTCGCGTGTCTCGTGCCGGCGCTCCTCGCGGCGGCGGTCGCGGGCCTGGCGGCTCTCGCGGCGACTCTTCCCGAAAGGGCGCGGGGGCCCGCGCTCGCCGCCGCCGCCGTGCTGCTCCTCTTCACGCTCGACGACGGGCGCTGGCATGCCGAGCGCGACGCGCGCGTCCCCTACCGTTACGCGTACGGTCCCGTGGAGATCGCCGCCGTGAACGCGGCCGTGGCGGCCGCGCCGCCGAGCGGGCCCGTCCACCTGCGGCTGCCCGCGGAACCTCCCGTGTGGCCCACGGTCCGCCTTACTCTGCGCCTCTCACGCCGCGACCTCGCGCCCGCTGACGTGGACGTCTCCCAGGCGCCGTGAGGGGTCGCGGCGGCGGATAGACTCGCACCGATGGCGACGCTCGCGCTCCTCGACGCCTCGAACTATCTCTATCGCGCGTTCTACGCGATCCGCGGGTTGACCGGTCCCGGAGGCAGGCCGACGAACGCGGTCTACGGCTTCCTGAACATGTGGCGGAAATACCGCGAGGTGCGCAAGCCCGACGCGGTCGCCGTGGCCTTCGACCGCTACGAGAAGACGTTTCGCGAGGAGATGGATCCGACCTACAAGGCCCAGAGGCAGGCGATGCCCGACGACCTCGTGCCGCAGATCGAGGACGCCAAGCGGCTCTGCCGTCTGCTCGGCCTCGCCGTCGTCGAAGAGGCGGGCTACGAAGCGGACGATCTAATCGGCTCGATCGCGGTCGCCGCCTCGGGTGCGGGCGTGTGCGTCGAGATCGCCTCCGCCGACAAGGACCTCTTCCAGCTCGTGAAGGACGAGACGGTCGTCGTGTGGCATCCCGCGCAGGAGCGCCTCCTGGACGAGGCGGGCGTCACGGAGTTCTTCGGCGTGCCGCCCAGCCGCGTCGTCGACGTCCTCGCTCTCATGGGCGACTCGTCGGACAACATCCCCGGCGTCCGGGGAATCGGCGAGAAGACGGCGAAAGAGCTGATCGGGGCGTTCGGCTCCCTCGAGGACATTTACGCGCGGCTCGAGGAGGTGAAAGGCAAGCGCAAAGAGACGCTGGCGAGCGGGCGGGAGGACGCGTTTCGATCGAGAGCGCTCGCGACCGTGCGATGCGACCGGCCCCTGCCGGCGGCCCCCGAGGATCTCCTCGAGCACTTCCGCATCCGCCCGCTCGGCGACGAGGCCGTGAAAAACCTCGCGGCGTTCTACGAGGAGCTGGGTTTTTCGAAGTTGAAAAAGGAGCTGCTCGAATCCCGACCTCCCGTTTCCGCGAAGGCAACCGCTGAGGCGACGCTCTCGCTGTTCGACGACGCGTCCTCGTCCCGGGAAGAGCGCGACACGGTTCGGTGGGAGTCGTCTGCCGCGGGCCTCGCCGCGCTCGTCGAGGCGGCCGCGCGGGCGGGCCGCGCCGCGGTTTACGTGGAGTGCGGGCCGGGTTGTCCCTGGCCGGCGCCGCCGCTCGCAGCGGTCGTGGCCGTGCCGGGCGGCGACACCGCCGCCTTCGCCCTCGACGAGGCGGGCACGCGGGCGCTCGGAGAGCTCTTTGCGCGCGTCCCCGTCGTGGCCCACGATGCCAAGCGGCTTTTTCTCGCGGCCGACGCGCTCGGGATCGCGCCTCCCGCGCGGGTCTCTGACTCTATGCTCGCGAGCTACGTGGTCTCCCCGGGCCTCTACGCGCACGACCTCGGCGGCGACGCGCGCGGCGTTCTGAACCTCCCACCGGAGGCCGTCCCGCCGCTGAAGGAGCTCGCCGGTGGCGAGCCCGCCACGCTCGACGCTCTCGCGTCGGAAGCCGGCCGGCGGTGGCTCGCTCCCCGCGCGCGCCTCCCGCTCGCGCTCATGGACGCGCTCCTTCCGCGCCTAGCCGAGGGCTCACCGCTCGCTCGCGTCCTCGAAAACATCGAGCTGCCGCTCGTCCCCGTCCTCGCACGCATGGAGATCGCGGGCGTCGCTGTGGACCGAGGCGTCCTGGCCGTGATGTCGAAGGAGTTCGACGCGCGCCTCGCCGCCCTCGAACGGAAGATTCACGAGGCCGCGGGAGAGCCTTTCAACATCGGGTCGCCGCCTCAGCTCGGGCGGATCCTGTTCGAGAAGCTCGGTTACCCGGCGGTGAAAAAGACGGCCAAGACGAAATCCTGGGCGACGGGCTCCGACGTGCTCGAAGAGCTCGCCGCGCTCTCGGAAGGACCGGTGCCTCTTCTCGTCCTCGAGTGGCGCGAGATCTCGAAGCTCAAGGGCACGTACGTCGACGCGCTTCCCGGCGCGATCGCGAAAGACGGGCGCATCCACACGCGGTACGACCAGGCGGTCGCCGCGACGGGGCGCCTCTCCTCGAACGCGCCGAACCTCCAGAACATCCCGGTACGCACGGAGGCGGGCCTTGCGATCCGCCGCGCCTTCGTCGCGGCTCGGGGGTGCGTTCTCGTGGCCGCCGACTATTCCCAGATCGAGCTGCGCCTGCTCGCGCATCTCTCGGGCGACGAGGCACTACTCGAGACGTTCCGGCGCGGGGAGGACGTCCACCGCGCGACGGCGGCGAAAATCTTCTCTCTCACGCCGGAGGCGGTCACCGCGAGTCAGAGGCGCGGCGCCAAGACGATCAACTTCGGCGTGCTCTACGGCATGGGACCGTTCGCGCTGGCCGCGCAGCTCGGAGTGCCGCGCGCCGAGGCGAAGGCGTTCATCACCGCCTATTTCGACCGGTTTCCGAGGATTCGCGCGTGCCTCGACGCGATCCTCGAGAAGGCGCGCGCGACCGGCGGCACCGAGACGATCTTCGGCCGCGTGAGGCCCATTCCCGGCCTCCACGACCGCAACCACAACGTGCGCGCGAACGCGGAGCGGATGGCGATGAACGCGCCGTTCCAGGGCTCGGCGGCCGATCTCATCAAGAAGGCGATGATCAATTTGAGCGCCGCGCTCCAACGCGACATTCCCGAGGCGCGCCTTCTCCTGCAGGTGCACGACGAGCTCGTTCTGGAGTGCCCGGAGGCTCTCGCAGATAAGACGGCGGCGCTCGCAAAGGAGACGATGGAAGGCGCGGCGGCGCTCCTCGTGCCTCTCACGGTGGCCGTCGGAACGGGCCGGAACTGGGCGGAAGCGAAGTGACGGGCTGCCCAACCTTGCCAGCCGCTAGAATCCTGCCGATGCGGCCCATTTTCCTCGTCGCCGCGGCGATGCTCACGGGTGCGGTCCTTGCGCACGCGCAGACGCCCGCGCCCCGGCCCGTCGAGGCGCTGCCCGATGCCGTGCGCCTCACGCCCGCCGAGGTCGCGTACGTTCACCCGCTCTTCCGGGCGGTCGACGAGGCGCCGAGGCTCGCCGAGCGGACGAATCCGCCGGATCTCGACACGCGCCAACCGCTCGTCCTCGCGGTCCACCTCCTCGAGACGGGACGCGCCGTCGAGGCCGTTCCGATCGAGCCGCCGCTCAAGGGCCTCGCCGCGCCGCTCGCGGCCCTGGTCCCCCGCTGGCGGTTTGCGCCCGCGAAGAAGGGCGGACAGCCCGTTCCGACCTGGGCGACCTACTCCATCGACCTCGCGATCTCGCTCGAGAAGGCGATCTTCGCCGCCTTCACGCTCGAGGCGCTGCGCAAGGACGATCCGCTCGTTCCCACGGTTCGCGACACCTCCGGCGACGCGTGGATGACGCGATACGCACACGACATAGAACCGAAGGACTCTGCGGCCGTCTCGATCGAGGACGTGGACGTGCTTCCGTCGCCCGAGAAGACTCCGTGGAGCTTCGAGAAGGCGCGCGTGAGAGCCCGCACGACGGCGCTCGTCGAGGTTTCAGAGCAGGGCGCAGTCAACCGGTTCCTGCCCACCGGCGAAACGGAACCGCTCCTCGGGATCTGGCTGAGGCAGTTCGCCTCGAAGTGGCGCTTCACGCCGGCGCTCTCAGGCGGCCGCCCGGTGTCCTGCTGGATGGCGCTCGATGCCACGCTCGACTACACGATCGATTCGGCGAAGAAGAAGAGTGAACGCGTCGTGAAGAAGAACCTGCGCGCCGCGGCACGATGAATCAGGGGAACCCGAGAGCCGGGTTCCCCTAATACCCCTCCGCGCTCCGGAGCACCATTTACTCCACTTTCCGGACGTCGCCCGATCGCCGCGTGAGCTTTTTCGAGTCGAAGTACTCGAGCAGCGGGATGAGCGTCTTGCGCGTGAGCCCGAGAAGGTCCCTGAAGCCGGCCACGCCAAGCGTCTGCCCGCGCACCGACTCGAGCTTCTTCTCCGCCGCGGCCGCGACGTCGCGGTGGACGACCAGGTCGGGCGAGAGGCGCACGAGGATTCCGGACTTCACGAGGTGCGACACGAGGCCGTCCACGACGGCCGGCTTCGTGCCGACCTTGGCCGCGAGATCGGAGAGCCTCGGAGGCTCGAAACCCGCCGCGCGATAGCCCGCGGAGATCTTCGCGGCGAAGGACGCGGCGTCATCGGTGAGATCGGCCGCCTTCGCGCCGGGTGGGACGACGCGATCGCCGTCGAGCGCGAGCTTCTTCGACGCGGCGAGGACCGCGATCCAGCCGTCCACGGCGGCGGGAGACAGCCCCCTGGCCAGGCGTTCTGAGAACTCGCTCTTGCCGAACGAGACGGACGCGATACCGCTCTTTTTCCGCTCGGCGAAAGCGGCCGCCGCCCTCTCGGCGAGGGAAGCGGCGGCGCCTGCGTGCGCATAGAGCGCGGGAGCGATGCGAAGGGCCTTTCCCGAGGAAACGAGCGTGTCGAGCAGGCTCGCGGCGGAGGAGGCGAAAACGCCGAGGCGGGGAGCGAGGCGCGCAGCCGTGAGGCCGGCCGGGCCCGCCTCGAGAAGAAAGAGCTCCGCGAGGTCCCTTTCGTCACCCCTCTCGAGCACGGCGAGCGCGCGGTCCACGTCTGCACCGCTCCTTCGCCTCAGGCGCGGGCGCCCGGCGTCGAGCACGCGCCCGCCGCCGACCGTCTCGGCGGGAGAAGGCCGGCGGAGGACGAAGCGGTCGCCGGGGCGCGCGGGCAACGGCAGGTCCAGCGTGATCTGCGCGAAGCCGGTCGAGCCGGGAGAAAAGGCGCGAGAGAACTTACGGCCTGAAGGCGCTTCGAGGTCCGCCCCGAGGCGGTGAACGCGACCCGCGATGTCGGCCGTTCCAAGATGGACGCGCAAACGCGCCTCGTCTTCGAGGGCGGCCGCGACGGACGGCAGCCACGTGACTTCGACCGTGAGGACGGAGGAAGGCTCTAGCCCCCCGGGCGCGACGAGAGCCTGGCCGCGGCGCAGCGTTGCGCGCTCGACGCCGGCGAGATTCAGGCTTACGCGCTCGCCCGCCTGTGCGTGAGCGCGCTCCTCGCCGTGGACTTCGAGTCGCCTCACCCGCACGTCGAGACCCCCGGGAAAGAGCGTGAGCGGGTCCCCGGGCGCGAGGCGCCCGCCGTCGAGCGTGCCCGTCACGACGGGGCCGAAGCCCTTCATCGTGAAAGCGCGGTCGAGGAAGACGCGAGCCGTGCGGCGGCTTCGGTCCTCGCGCGCGACGCGCGTCGCGGCCTCGGTGAGGAGGCGGCGCAGCGCCTGAAGCCCCTCGCCGGTCACCGCGGAGACGGGCACGATCGGGGCGTTCGCGAGAAAGGAGCCCTTCACGAGGGCTCGGATCTCCTCCTCGACGAGCGCGCCGACCTCCCGGTCGACGAGATCGCTCTTCGTTCGGGCGATGACCCCGGACGAGAGGCCGAGGAGCTTCAGGATGTCGAGATGCTCGCGCGTCTGCGGCATGACGGAGTCGTCGGAGGCGACCGCGAAAAGGACGAGGTCCACGCCCTGCGCCCCCGCGACCATCGTGCGCACGAACTTCTCGTGCCCGGGCACGTCCACGAACGAGAACGTCGTGTCGTCCCACGTGGCGTGCGCGAAGCCGAGGTCGATCGTGATACCGCGGGCCTTTTCTTCCGGCAGCCGGTCGGGATCCGTCCCCGTGAGCGCGTTGACGAGCGCACTCTTGCCGTGGTCGATGTGTCCGGCGGTGCCGACGAGGACGCGGCGCACGCTCAGTACTCCGGCCCCGTGTACGTCGTGGACTTCTCCTCAGGCAGCGGCTCGCCCGCGAGTTTGGCGCGCGCATGCGCGGCGACGCGCAGGCCGTCGAGCGCGGCCGAGACGATCCCGCCCGCGAAGCCCGCGCCCTCGCCCGCGGGGAAGAGGCCGGGGACGGTCGGCGACTCGCACCAGCCGTTTCGCTCGATGCGCACGGGCGAGGACGTGCGTGACTCCGGGGCGAGGAGGACGGCCTCGTCGGAGATGAAGCCCGGCATTTTCCGGTCGAAGGCGCGCAGACCCTCGGCGAGAGCCTCGAGATAGGGTTCGGGCAGGATGCCGTCGAAGAGGCACGGGACGGCCGCGGGGCCGTACGTCGTCGCGGGAATCTCTCGCGGCGAGATGCGCGCCGTGCGGCTCTTCAGGAAATCCGTGACGCGAAGCGCGGGGGCGGCGTACGTCGAGCCAGCCGCGCGGAACGCCGCCTCCTCGACGCGGCGCTGGAGGTCGCGGCCCCGGAGAAGCGGCTCACCGCCCAGCGCATCGAAGTCCTCGTCGCGCGTCTGGACGACCAGCCCTGCATTCGCGTAGCCCGACGAGCGCTTGTACCGCGACATGCCGTTCGTCACGACCCCCGAGGGTTCCGACGAGCACGCGATGACCTCGCCGCCCGGGCACATGCAGAACGTATAGATGCCGCGCCCATTCGACGCGACGTGCGCCTGCTTGTAGTCGGCGGGCATCACGCCGCACGACGACGAGAGCTGCGCGTACTGGATGAGGTCCACGGCGTCCTGGGGGTGCTCGATGCGCAGGCCCATCGCGAAGTGCTTGCGTGTCATCGCGACGCCGCGGTGAAGGAGCATCTCCATCGTGTCGCGCGCGGAGTGGCCGAGCGCGAGGATCGCGAGCTCCGCCAGGATCTCCTCTCCCGAGGCGAGCGTCAGGGCCGCGAGCCTTCTGTCCGGACCCACCGTCACGAAATCCGTGACCTTCGCGCGGTAGCGCAGCGTCGCGCCGTGCTCCAGGAGGTGCTTGCGGATGTTGCGCAGCACGACGACGAGCCTGTCCGTGCCGATGTGCGGCTTGGCATCGACGAGGACCGACGCGGGCGCACCGAAGCGGTGCAGCGTCTCGAGGATGACTTCGATCTTGTCGTGCCGCTTGCCGCAGGTCAGCTTGCCGTCGCTGAACGTGCCCGCACCGCCCTCTCCGAATTGGACGTTCGACTCGGGATCGAATACGCCGGACGTCCAGAACTTCATCACCGCGCGATAGCGGTCCTCGGCCGGGTCTCCGCGCTCGAGAACCGTGACGGGAATGCCGGCATCCACGAGCGCGAGGGCAGCGAAGAGGCCGGCGGGCCCGGTTCCGACGACGGCCACCCGGGCTGTGCGGGGGGCGGGAGGGAGGAGAAGCTCCGGGCCGCGGGTGGCCGGCGCCTCGGACAGGCGCAGGGGAGCCGAGAGGCGCGGAACGAGCGGCGCCTCCGACGAGAACTCCACCGTGAGGTCCCAGAAGAGCGCGGGCTTCTGCCGTGCGTCGAGCGAGCGGCGCACGAGGACGAGATCGGAAAGGCCTTCGGGAAGGACGCCGAGGACGCGCGCGACGAGGGGGATGTCCACGGCCTTCGGCGCGCGGGCGCGCACGCCGGAAAGCCGATAGCGAATGGGACCCGGCACGGCCCTTATTGTGAGGCTATCCTTCAGGCTGGATGATCGCCTTCGTCCTCGCGGCCGGTTTCGGCGCGCGTTTCCGCCCCGAAACAAGCGCAACGCCCAAACCTCTCCTCTTGCTCGCGGGCCGGCCCATCCTGTTTCACGTCTTCGATCATCTCCTCGAACAAGGTGCCGACGCTTTCGTCGTGAACGCGCACCATCTCGCGGAGGACCTGCGCGGCGCCGTCGGAGAGTCGTACGAGGGCGTCCCCGTCGCATGGTCGCTCGAGGAGGAGATCCTCGGCACGGCCGGAGGCATCCGCCGGGCGCACGCGCGTTCTCTCCTCGGGACGGGGCCTTTCCTCGTCGCGAACGGCGACGTCGCGACGACGCTCCCTCTCGGACGCCTCCTCGCGGCTCGCCGCGAGTCCGGGGTCGTCGCGGCGCTCGCCGTCCTCCCGAACGAGAATCCCTCCGTCTTTACGCCGCTCTGGTCCGACGCGCGCGGGCGGCTCCTCGCCGTCGGAGGCGAGCGTCCGTCCGGGAGCGCCGCCGGGCCCTGGCTCTTCACGGGCCTTCAGGCCGCGAACTCCGCGCTCGTCACGCGCATTCCGCCGGGCTTCGCCGAGCTCGCGGTGGACGTCCTCGCGCCCTCCGCGCGCGCAGGCGACGGCGCCTTCGCGCTCGCTGTGTACCGGACGCCCACTGACGGCTTCTGGTTCGATCTCGGGACGAAGGAGCGGCTCGCCGCGGCCGAAGCCGCGCTTGCCGCCGACTGAGACGGTCACCACCTCTTGATCCACTTCAGGGACTTGCCGTGCCAGGTGAAGATCTGGATCTTCGCGTTCGTCGGCGTGACGCGCACGGCCGCCTGGCGGCGCTTTCTGTTCGAGAGGTAGACCGAGCCGGGCGAGGCCTTGCCGATTGGCGAGAACGTGCAGATGTCGGACCTTCCGAAGCGCAGGGGATCGGTGAGGCTGCCGATCGGCGCGCCGTCGGGGTCGAGGCCGTTGAAGCCTGGGACGAACGAGAATGTGATGCCCGGGTATTTGCCGTGCATCCAGTACGGGCCCGCGACGAGGCGGTCGATACCCTTCTTGATGTCGGCGGTCGTCACGCCGTCGCCGTTCCCGTCCTGATAGACGGACAGGACGAGGTCTCCTCCGCCGCTCGTCCACTTCACGCCCACGTCGACGCCCTGAAATACCGCGCGTCCGCGGGCCGCCGTGAGGATCGCGGAGACCTCGCGGGCCGCGGTCGCGAGTCCCTCTTCCGCGAGGATCTCCGTCAAAGGCGGAAGGCTGAGCGAAAAGACGAGCCCGAGAATCGCGAGGACGACGACGAGCTCGGGAAGGGAGGTGCCGCGCATGTTCATTTTTCTGCACGAGAGGAGGCGGGCGGCCAGCACAGGTTTCGCGCGGACCGCCCTTCTCCGTCAGGCCTTCACCTTCTTCGGGGCGGAGGTGCCCGACTTCTTCGTCTTGCTCGAGGCGCCACGCGACCCCTTCGACGACACCTTCTCGGTGAGGGTCGTCGGGCCGCTCACGGAGAGATAGGGCTTCAGAGTGGAGAAGAACTTCTCCCCAACGCCCTTGACCTCCATGAGGTCCTCGATGCGTCTGAACGGACCGTGCTCCTTGCGGTGCGCCACGATCCGGTCAGCGAGCTTTACGCCGACGCGCGGCAGGCGCGCGAGCTCGGCCGAGGTCGCCTGACTGATGTTGACGACTTTGTGCGAGGTCGGGGCCTCGCCCTCGGCGACGGCCGGATGCGAGGCGAGGCCGGAGAGCGAGAGACCGAGGACAGGCACGACGAGCGCGCGGACGATTGGACGGAGAGCCATTGGAAACTCCTTTCAGGTTCGTTTTCGTTGTGGAGATTCAGGACATTCCGGGGTTCTGGTGTGTTCCTTCCGCTGTTTCCCGGGCGCGCCCGGGTGCGCGTGCCGTCTCACTTCATCCCGCGTCGCCTCCTTCGACGCGCTCATCGCAGGACCCGTGCCCCGCGCTCGCAGGGCGAGCCAAAGCGCTCCTCCTGCATGGGTTCTTCCCGGTGCGAGGCCTCGGGCGAGAGACACGGCTGTCAGGCTTCTCTGTCAGCTCTTTTCCAGCGACGCGGCGCAGATCGCTGCGGCTTCATCACTTGCCCTGGCCGCACTAATCCGTCGGCGCCTGACAACGTCTCCTGACGGCTGTCAAGACCCCGGGGGTCCCTGGTGGTGGAGAATCAAGAGGGAAGGAGATCGCGTGACAGCGTCGGGTCATCTCATCCTCGGCATCTCGGGAGCGAGCGGCTCGCGCCTCGGCCTGCGCGCGCTCGCGCTCTTCTCCGCCTCGCCCGACGTCGAGCAGCTTCACGTCGTCGTGTCGCCGCGCGCGCTCTTCGTGGCGCGCACCGAGATCGGCGCGGGGATCACGTCCGTCGAAGCGCTCCTCGATTCCGCCGGCCTCGACGAGGCGACGCGCGCGAAAATCGTCCTCCATGCCGAGAGCGCCGTGGACGCCCCGATCTCCTCGGGCTCGTTCAGAGCGCGCGGGATGGCCGTCCTGCCGTGCTCGGCAGGAACGCTCGCGGCGATTGCGAACGGCACGTCGCGCGGCCTCCTGCAGCGTGCGGCCGACGTCTGCCTCAAGGAGAGGCGCCGGCTCGTCCTGGGGCTCCGCGAGACGCCGCTGTCTCTCGTGCACGCCGAGAACATCGTGCGCGTCACGCTGGCGGGCGGCATCGTCGCGCCCGTCGTTCCCGCGTTCTACGCGGCGCGCGAGGTGGACGACCTCCTCGACGCCTACCTGCTGCGTGTCGCCGACCTCCTCGACGTGAAAATCGATACGGCCGACTATCGCTGGACGGGCGGACCGTGAAGGGCGTGAAGCGGTTTTTTTCCCTCGTCACGTTTTCGCACACGATCTTCGCGCTGCCGTTCGCGCTGCTCGCGGCCGTGCTCGCGGCTGGGGGGGCGCCCGAGCCCGGGACGTTTTTCGGGATCCTTTTGGCGATGGCGGGCGCGCGTTCGGCCGCGATGGCCTTCAATCGGATCGTGGACCGCGATGTCGACGCGGTGAATCCCCGCACCGCGCGGCGTGAGATTCCGGCGGGCGCGGTCTCGGTGACGGCCGCCTCCGCCTTCTGCGCGCTTTCCGCCGCCGTATTCGTCCTTGCGGCCTGGTTCCTGAACCCCCTGTGCCTCGCGCTTTCGCCACTCGCGCTCGCGATCGTCCTCGGCTACTCCTTCACGAAACGCCTGAGCGTGCTTTCGCATCTCGTCCTCGGGCTGGGCCTCGCGATCGCGCCCGTGGGTGCGTGGATCGCCGTGACGGGACGATTCGCGGCGACGCCCGTCGTGCTCGGCCTTTGCGTTCTCTTCTGGGTCGCGGGTTTCGACGTGATCTACAGCCTCCAGGACGAGGCGTTCGACCGCGCGCATGGCCTCTTCTCGCTGCCGGCGCGTCTCGGCGCCCGCCGCGCGCTCGATCTCTCGACGATCTTCCACGCGCTTTCGCTCGCGCTGCTCTACGGCGTCTTCGTCCTGGCCCGGGGCGGGCCGCTCTTCGGCGCCGGCGTCGTTCTGGCGGGCGCCTTCCTCGTCCGCCAGCACGTCCTCGTCTCGGAGAAGGACCTTTCGCGCGTGAACGGTGCGTTCTTCACGGCGAACGGCTGGTTGTCCGTCGCGGTCTTCCTTTGCGGCGCCGGCGACGTCCTCCTCAGGCGCTAAACTCGCCGCCTCGTGCCGGCGCCCACTCCGAAGGAATTTCCGCTTCGCCACATCGCGATCGAAGGCCCGATCGGCGTCGGAAAGACGTCGCTCGTGGGGCTCCTCGCGAAGCGCTTCAGCGGCACGCAGATCCTCGAGGACGTCACGAACCCCTTCCTCGCGGACTTCTACGCGGGGAAAAAGGGCGCGGCGTTCCAGACCCAGATCTATTTCCTGCTCTCGCGCTATCGCCAGCAGCAGGAGATCGCCCAGATCGACCTCTTCCGGAACCTCGTGATCGCGGACTACACGTTTGCGAAGGACAAGATCTTCGCCTACCTCACGTTGAACGACGCGGAAATCGCGCTCTACGACAAGCTCTACGCCACGCTCGCCGCGAGCGTTCCTCGTCCCGACCTCGTCGTGCACCTCACGGCGAGCGTCGAGACCTGCCTCAGCCGCATCCGGAAGCGGGGACGGGCCTACGAAAAGGCGATCGCGCCCGAGTACCTCAAGTCGCTCGTCGAGGCGTACAACTATTTCTTCTATCATTTCCGGGACTGCCCGCTCCTCGTGGTGGAGACGAACGAGATCGACTTCGTCGAGAGGAAGGGCGACCTCGAAGACCTCATCGCGCAGATCACGCGCCCCTTCCGGGGCACCCAGATCTACGTCCCGCGCGGCTCGAAGAAGTGACGCCGTGGCGGCCGGGACGGAGCGCGAAAGCGACGGCCTCGCGGTCTCCCCGCTCAACGCCCGGCTGTCGCCCGAAGAGCGCAAGGCCGCGCCGGCTCTTTTCCGCGCCCTCCTGGCGGGCCAGCTCCTCCACGCGCTCGGGGAGCGGAGGGCGGGGAAGATCCTCGCGGCCGCGCGCAGCGCGCTGGAGATCGAGCCGTGCCTCCGAATCGACGCCCTCGACCTCGTGGACGCCCAGACCCACGTGCCCGTGAAGAAGTTGGCGGGGCCCGCCCTGCTCGAGGGAGCCGTCTACGCGGGCGGGACACGCCTCACCGACCGCGTACGCCTCGAATGAGAAACGATCTCTTTAATTTTTCTCTTGCTTTCGCGGGCATTCTTGTTTCTCATTGATCGATAAAGCCAGGGAGAGTTCGCGGGCCATTCCCCGATGTCTTCACCGGCAGAGAAGTCATGGCTGGAAGGTCTTGGTCAAGGAGGTTCCCCCTTATTTCCAACCCCCGGGGCCCCATCTGGGAAACGGCCCCACCGAAGCCTCCTGAAGTCCCGGAGCCGGTGAAGGTTTCCCTCACCCCAACCCGGCGGCCGCTGTTCCGCGTGGAGCCGCGTCCGCGATTTCCCCACGGTTCTCCGATCCCGAATCGGAAACCTTCTCTGGAGCTCTGATGTACACGGACAAGACCATCCCCTGTATCGACTGCAGTACCCCCTTCATTTTCACGGCCAACGAGCAGGAGTTCTACGCGCAGAAGGGCTTCTCGAACGAGCCCAAGCGCTGCAAGAACTGCCGCGACAAGCGCAAGACCGGCGGTTTCGGCGACGGCGGCGCGCGCCAGCTCTACAACGTGACGTGCGACGCGTGCGGCAAGACGACGCAGGTGCCGTTCAACCCCACGAACGGCAAGCCCGTCTATTGCCGCGACTGCTACCGCGAGAGACGGCCGGCAAGATAGGGGGTCCGGGGGAAAGGTCAGGGATCTTTCCCCCGGATTTCAGCGCGCGCCGCGCGCTGCTAGAGTCGCTCTTCGATGACTGTCCTCGCTGCCCGTCCGCTCGTCGTCGCCAATTCCGCGCTGGATCTCATTGGGAACACGCCGATGGTCCGGCTGTCGCGCTTTGCGGGGAGCGGCACCGCCGAAATCCTCGCCAAGTGCGAGTTCCTGAACCCCGGCGGCTCGGTGAAGGACCGCATCGGCGTCGGGATGATCCGCGACGCGGAGGAGAAGGGCTTCCTCAGGCCGGGCGGAACGATCATCGAGCCCACGGCCGGGAACACGGGCATCGGGCTCGCGCTCGTGGGCGTCGCGCGCGGGTACCGCGTCATCCTCTGCGTGCCCGAGAGATTCTCGATCGAGAAACAGAAGGTCATGACCGCGCTCGGCGGTACCGTCGTCAAGACGCCCGACGCGCTCGGCATGAAGGGCGCCATCGACAAGGCGCACGCCCTCGCGAAAGAGATCCCCGGTGCCTACGTGCCGCAGCAGTTCGCGAACCCCTCGAATCCGCGCGCGCACTACGAGACGACGGGCCCCGAGATCCTCGAGCAGTGCGACGGGCGCCTCGACGCGGTCGTCATCGGCGCGGGCTCCACGGGCACGTTCGTGGGGATCGCGCGGTTTCTCGTCGAGCGCCTGCCCGCCGTCCTGAAGATCGCCGTCGAGCCACAGGGCTCGATCTTCGCGGGAGGGAAGCCGGGTAAGCACAAGGTCGAGGGAATCGGCCAGTCGTTCCTTCCCGAAATCTGGGACCCTTCGCTCGTGGACGAAGTCATTGCGATCGACGACGCCGAGGCCTACGCCACGGTCCTCGAGATCGCGCGCACCGAAGGGCTCCTCGTGGGCGGATCCTCCGGTTGCAGCGCCGCGGCCGCGCGGCAGATTGCCCGCCGCCTCGGCCCCGGCAAGCGCGTCGTCACGCTGCTGGCGGATGGCGCCGAGCGGTACGTGAGCCAGGGAATCCTCGGATGAAGACGAAGACCGGCAGCAAGAAGCTCGAGAAGACGCCCAAGAAAGCGCGAACCCCGGGCTTCGCGACGACATGCGTCCACGCGGGGCAGGAGCCCGAGCCGCTCACCGGAGCGGTAGCCGTGCCGATCTTCCAGACGTCCACGTACGTCCAGGAGGGCTTTGGCAAGCCGCGCCAGGGTTACGAGTACGCGCGCACGAAAAACCCCACGCGGCTCGCGCTCGAGACGCAACTCGCCGCGCTCGAAGGCGGGGCGGACGGGTCCGCGACGGCGCACGCGTTCGCGTCGGGCATGGCGGCCACAACGACGCTCATGCTCAGCCTCGTGAAGGCGGGCGACCACGTGCTCGTGAGCCGCAACACGTACGGCGGCACGTATCGGCTTTTTTCGAAGATCCTCGCGAGCTTCGGCGTGACGTTCGACTACGTCGACACGACCGATCTCCAAACCGTGCGCGCGGCCGTGACGGTGGCGACGCGCATGCTCTTCGTCGAGACCCCGACGAACCCGACGATGGAGATCTCGGACCTTCGGGCCCTCGCGGACGTGGCCAGGAGCGAAAGCGGGAGGATCGGCGCGAAGATCCGGGTCGTCGTCGACAACACGTTCGCGACGCCGTTCTTCCAGAAACCGCTCGCGCTGGGCTGCGACGTCGTCGTCCATTCCACGACGAAGTACCTGAACGGCCATTCGGATTCGGTGGGCGGCGCCGTTATCTGCGCGGACTCCGAGGACGGCGCCAAGATCGGCTTCACGCAGAACGCGGCAGGCGCGATCCTCTCGCCGTTCGACTCGTTCCTCGTCTCGCGCGGGATCAAGACGCTGCCCGTGCGCATGCGCGCCCACGATGCGAACGGCCGCACGGTGGCGGCGTGGCTCGCCGGGCACCCAAAGGTGAAAAAGGTGTTCTATCCGGGCCTGCCGTCTCATCCCGGCCACGCGGTCGCGGTGCGGCAGATGTCGGGCTTCGGCGGGATGATCTCTTTCGATCTCGGGTCAGTCGAGGCGGTGAAGCGCTTCCTCGACCGCGTCGTCGTGTGCGCGCTCGGCGAGTCGCTCGGCGGCGTCGAGAGCCTCATCTCGCACCCGGCCTCGATGACGCACGCGAGCGTCGAGCCCGAAGAGCGCCTCCGCCGCGGCATTACGCCCGGCCTCGTGCGCGTGTCCGTGGGAATCGAGGACGTGGAGGACATCGTTCAGGATCTCGAGAACGCTCTCGCGGCGGTCTAGGGTCAGCGGAAGCGTCAGTCGATCGTCGCTCCCCCCGGCTCATCCTCGTCGTCCGACGGATTTTCGATTCCCGTGGAGTTCGCGGCCACCCACGCGGCGAAGGCTTCGTCGGCGTGACTCGCGGGGAAGCCGAGGATTTCAGGCAGCTCGTAGGCATTGAGCTCCTTCAGGACCTGCCTCACGCGCTCGAAGTTGCCCTTCAAGGTCTTGGCCATCAGCAGGAACTCGCCCTCGTGCTGGACCTTCCCCTTCCAGCGGAAAACGGATCTCACGCCGGGCAGGATGTTGACGCAGGCGGCGAGCTGGCTCTCGACGAGACGCTGCGCGATTTCGAGGGCCTGCTGCTCCGTCCCCACCGACGTCATGACGACGAGAACGGCGGGAGCTTTGGCCGGACCCTTCACCGCGACGAAGGTACGGGAGGGCCGGCGTCGCGTCAAGAGCCGCATCCTCGAGTATGTTTCGGGCTCGGGAGCGCCCGAGTGGAGGTCAGGGCTTCGCGCCTCCGACCCACAGGCTCTTCGGCAGCAGGCAGTGGACGCTCTTCTTCGCGTCGGACATGTCGCCGAGGCGGCAGTCCATCGCGAGGCTCGCGAGGCCGTATGCGTCGAGGCGGGAGAGGCCCTTCTTTTCCTGCAGGAGGCCGATCATCGCCATCGAGGCGGAGTCCATCGCCTTGTTGAGGTCGGGGTCGGTTCCGGTCGTCACGAACTCGGCCGCCGTCTCGGCCGTAGGGCGCGGCGGGAGGCTCTTCTGCGTGCCCTTGTCCGCGACCATGCAGTAGACGCCCTTGAGGATGTTCACGACCTCCGAGACGCGGCAGTCGGCGAGCGTCGCCATTGCGGCGGCCGCCTTGTCGGGCGCCGCGCGCTTCTCCTCGACGAGGAACTTCGCCGTCTCGGCCTTGAGGATCTCGAGCGCCTTGTTGAGGTCCTTGTCGTAGCCCATCGTGATCCATGCGTCCTTCATCCGGATGCGCGGCCACTCCATCGGCTTGCCCTTCACGAGGTCGATCGTAACGTTGAACTCCTTGAACGCGGTCTCGAGCGCCGTGAGATTCACCTCGCCGTTCCCCTGCGCGGCGTGCGAGTCGCCGGACCAGAGGAGCGCGCCCGGGACGAAGACGGGCACGTAGAGCGTCGTCCCCTCGGTCAGCTCGCGGATGTCCATGTTCCCGCCGAAGGGCCCGGGCGGCACTGTGCTGTACTTGCCCGGCTCGGCGCGCGCCACGCCGATCGTGCCCGGGAAGGGGCGCAGCGGGATCTCGATGCCCGGCGCGAACTCGGCGACCTTGCGATCCCAGTCGAGGTAGAAGTACTTGACCTGCCCGTCCGCGAAGTCCTTCGGGAACTCGCCGAACATCCCCGGGACGTTGAAGTTCGTGCCGTACGAGCGCGGCACGATCTTGTTGATCTTCACGGAGAGGACGTCGCCGGGCGCGGCGCCCTCCACCCAGATTGGTCCCGTCAAGGAGTGCGGCCCGCGGCCGGGGTTGTCGGTCCGGAGCTTCTTGATCTCCTCGATCGTCGTGCCGGGGACGATCTGGTTGTGCGAGTGCATCATCGTTTCCATGACGACGGTGTCGCCGGGGCTGATGCGGAGGACGGGCGGCTGCGCGTTGTCGAACCAACCCCACTGTGTGGTCTCGAGCGTCGCCGGTAGGAGGTGAACCTTCCCCGGCAGGTGCTTGGCCGGCACGATGCGGAGCTGCTCTTGCGGCGTGTACTGGAGGGCGGCCGAAACCGCGAGCGCGAGGCCGGCGGCCGCGGCGAGGAGGAACATCGGGCGCACAACGGGAGAACGTTTCATCAGGGCCTCCTTCACTTCGTTGCCGGGTCAGCGACTCGCGTCTCGTACAGCCTGAGCCTACAACAACGTGGGAAAACTGACTTGCGAAGACAAGGGCGAGGAAAGGAGAACAGCGAGCGCCGGAAGCGCCCATGCCGCGAACGCGAACGAACCGGCGAGTTCCAGAGGCCCCGAGAGCAGAAAAAACGAACTCGCCCTGCCACCTCATCATTCACGTCCAGATTGACCAGGAGCGCCGTCACCGCCTCCGTCGGGAGAACAGGTGAATGATCGCAACGAAAAGGGCGGCTCCGATGATGGACCACAGGACTGGGAACGGATGCCCGCCGATCGTGACCATCAGAGGCTCCGGGAGCTTGAGGTGCCGGGCGACCCAGGGCCCAAGAAGGGCCCCTATGAAGCCCAGGACGGTTGAGACGATCAGCCCGCCGCGAGCACTGCCCGCGATCGCCTTTCCGATAGCGCCACAAACAGCCGCGATCACGATGAGAAGCAAGAGTGCCGGTAGGGATATTGTCATGCCAAGTTCCTTTCACGCGCATGTTCCTCACATCGGGGGCTTTTCCCCCTCCGCCTTGGGTTCTGGAACATTGCCTGTCTTCATCATCGGGCACTCTATCGCGCCCTTCGTGCCGTGCATGTATATGTGATGAATTGTAGGGGCGCAATGGGAATTGCGGCACGTGTAGGCGCGCAGAGACTAGCGTTTCGCCCTTGCGCTTTCGCTCGGGCGCACATGTCGGCCCGCTTCAGCAGAAGATCCGGAGATTTTACTCAATAAAATTGAAGCTGTTATTCAACAAAATCGAGCACTTCTCCGACCGCTTTCTTCCTGTGGTTTCTACGCGTTCCAGCCCCCCGGCAATTCCCATTGCACCTGTGCCTCGCCAGAATCCCATAAGGTGTCCGAATGGGGGCGTACGTACCTCAGCCGATTGAGGTTCCTGCATCGCCAGGCGTTTCGACTCTTCTGGAGATGGAAATCGCAGGCCGGGCGACCGAGAGCTCATGCCGAGGTCCGACGGCTCATTCGGGAGATGGCCTC
>Ga0207930_1000007_pt1 | contig 59630 bp, 43 predicted proteins | sample NGESurshal092012_7_FD_184477 | JGI IMG/M metagenome (GOLD analysis project Ga0207930, IMG submission 184477) | Arctic peat soil microbial communities from Barrow, Alaska - NGEE Surface sample 210-3 shallow-092012 (SPAdes) | ecosystem: Environmental > Terrestrial > Soil > Wetlands > Peat ... | reverse complement strand
TCCGACCCGGCGGCCGCCGAGCTCCGCGAGGACCGCGGCTGCCGAGACCGCGGCCGTGTTGAGCCGCGGATTCCGCGGCAGTCGCCCGCCGTCCCCCGAGATCGAGACGACCCTCACGCCCGGCGCGCGCGTGAGCCAGGCGGTGAGCGTGTCGCCCGGCCCGTCCAGCGCGGCACCGAGGACGTCGAAGCCGACCCCGAAGTTCGCGACGGACGCCGGAGCAAAGACCGAAATCCTTCGTCGTCCCCCGCGCATCAAATCGCAACCACCCGATGCAAAGCCCTCACGGCCTTGTCACGATCCTTCCCGTCCACCGCGAAGCTGATGTTGCACTCCGACGAGCCCTGTGCGATTGACTCCACGTTCACCTTCGCGCGCGCGACGGCCGCGAAGACCTTCGCGGCGATCCCAGGCGTGCCGCGCATCCCCTCGCCGACCGCCGCGATGACGGCAATAGGGGCGCGTGCGTTCACGGAGTCGATCGCGCCCGTGAGGCGCTCCCAGCGAAATTCCTGCTCGAGCGCCGCGACGGTGCGCGCGCGGTCGCCGTCCGGAATCACGAGCGCGATGTTCTGCTCCGAGGACGCCTGCGAGAACATGACGACCGAGACGCCGAGCCGGGCCGTCGCCGAGAACACTCGGGCCGCGATCCCCGGGATGCCGGTCATCCCGCGCCCGTCGAGAGAAAGGAGGCACATCCCGGGAACGGCCGTGACGGCGCGAATCCCGGACGTCCCATCGCCCCTCGACGCGATCGTGGTGCCCCGGATCTCCGGCCGGAAGGAGTTGCGGATGACGAGCGGGATTCCCTCGGCGATCGCGGGCAGGACGGCCGGGAAGTGCAGCACTTTCGCGCCGAAGTACGTCATCTCCGCCGCCTCGCGGTAGGAGAGACGCGGGAGGAGGTGGGCTCCCCGCACGAGGCGGGGATCGGCCGAAAGGACGCCGTCCACGTCCGTCCAGATCACGACCTCGCGGGCCAGGAGCGCGGCCCCGAGGAGGGCGGCCGTCGTGTCCGAGCCCGAACGGCCGAGCGTCGTCGTCTCGCCTTTCGCGCTCCGCGCGATGAAGCCGGTCACGACGGGCAGGATGCCGGCCGAGAGGATCGGCCTGAGCTTGCGCCTCACGCGCGGGTCGCTCCGTTTGCGGTCACACGTCGCGGCGCCGTGGCGATCGTCCGTGACGAGCAGCTCGCGGGCGTCGACGGCGCGCGCCGGGACGCCCGCCACCGTCAGCGCGCCCGCGAGAAGCGGCGCCGACAGGCGCTCGCCGAACGAGGAGACGAGGTCGGTGACGCGGGCCGTGCGCTCGCGCAGGAGGGCCACGCCTTCGAGCGCGGCTGAGAGCTCGCGGAGCGGCGCCGCCTCGAAGCGCACGCCGAGCTCTTTGGCGGCGGCGGCGTGCCGCGCGTTCAGCGCTTCGACTGCCTTGCGGGCGAGGCCGATGTGGCCGCGTTCGGCGTCGCGCGCCGCCTGGAGGAGGACGTCGGTCACGCCTCCCATGGCCGACGCGACGGCCACGACGGGGCGCCTTCGGCGCGCCGCGGCGAGAAGACGGGCGGCGTTGCGGATACGGGAGGCGTCGCCCAGCGACGTCCCTCCGAACTTGTGGATCGCGATCGTTCGAGGCATGTCCGGGGATGGTACAGCCGGCCGTCACGATAGGATCGCCCAGATGCGTCACGCCCAGCTCAGGGCCCTCGCGCTGTGCCTTTCCCTCGAGTTTCTCGCGACACAGAGCCTTGCCGCGGCGGACACCCCCTCCCGGCCCGTTTATCCGAAGGCGCCGCGCGCCTCGCAAGTGGACGACTACCACGGCACCCTGGTCAGCGATCCCTTCCGCCCGCTCGAGGACCCGGATTCGCAGGCGACACGCGCGTGGATCGACGCGGAAAACGCGATGACGCGCGCTTTTCTGGACGCCATTCCCGAGCGCGCGGCGATTCGGGACCGGCTCACGAAGCTTTGGAACTACGAGCGCTTCTCTACACCGGTGCGAGAAGGCGGACGCCTTTTCTATTTCCGCAACGACGGCCTTCGGAACCAGGCCGTCCTGTACGTCCTCGACCGCGAGGGCGCCGCACCCCGTGTGCTGCTCGACCCGAACGGCCTTTCGAAGGACGGCACCGTGGCCCTCACCGGGACGGCGATCTCCCGCGACGGAAAGAGCCTCGCGTACGCGGTCGCGTCGGGCGGTTCGGACTGGCAGGAGTGGCACGTCCTCGACGTCGGGACCGGGCGGAACACGAGCGACGTTCTGAAGTGGGTCAAATTCTCGTCGCCCGCCTTCACGGCCGACGGCAAGGGCTTCTACTACGCGCGCTACGACGCGCCCGCTTCCGGCCGGGAGCTGGATGCGGTCGTGAAGAACCAGAGAGTCTTCTTCCACCGGCTGGGCACGCCGCAGACGGCGGACACCCTCGTCCACGCGCCGGACGATCCAAACTTCCTCCATCAGGTGCGCGTCTCCGACGACGGGCGCTGGCTCGTGCTGTCGATCTCGCGCGGCTCGAGCGGGAAGAACCGCCTCTGGGTGAAGGACCTTTCCCGGGACGGCGCGCCCTTCCTCAAGCTCTTCGACGACTTCGAATCGCGGTGGAGCTGGGTCGCGAGCGAGGGCACCACGGCATATCTCCGCACGGATCGGAGCGCCCCCCGCGGGCGGCTCGTCTCCGTGGACCTCGCGGCGGCGGCGCCCGTCCTCACGGACGTGATCCCCCAGGGCGACGCCGTGATCCAGTCCGTGCACGCCGTCGGCGGCCGCTTCGTCGTCGTCACGATGCGGGACGGCTCCGAGCACGTCCGCATCCACGGGCACGACGGCACGCCGGGCAAGGAGATCGCCCTCCCAGTGCTCGGTGCCGTGGACGGCTTCGCGGGCCGCCCGGCCGACAGCGAGACGTTCTTCTCGTTCACGTCCTTCACGTACCCTTCGACCGTCTTCCGGCTCGACCCCGCGACCGCCACCGCGACGCTCTTCAAGAAGCCCCGTGTGGACTTCGACCCGGCGGCATTCGACACGGTGCAGGTGTTCTATCGCGCCAACGACGGCACGGCGGTGCCGATGTTTCTCGTCGCGAGAAAGGGCACGAAATGGGACGGCGCGAACCCCACGATGCTCTTTGCCTACGGCGGGTTCAACATTCCGATGCTGCCTTCCTTCTCCGTGAGGAATCTCGCGTTCGTCGAGCGCGGCGGCGTCTACGCGCAGGCATGCCTGCGCGGCGGCTCGGAGTACGGCGACGAATGGCACAAGGCCGGCATGCTCGAGAAAAAGCAGAACGTCTTCGACGACTTCGCGGCCGCGGCCCGGTGGCTCATCGCGAACAAGGTCACGTCGGCGAAGAAGCTCGCGATCGCGGGCGGCTCGAACGGGGGCCTCCTCGTAGGAGCGACGCTGAACCAGCATCCGGAGCTGTTCGGCGCGGCTCTTCCCGCCGTGGGCGTGATGGACATGCTCCGCTTCCAGAAATTCACGATCGGCTGGGCGTGGACGAGCGAGTATGGCTCCGCCGAGAACGCCGACCAGTTCAAGTTCATCTACGCGTATTCCCCGCTCCACAACATCCGCAAGGGCACCGCCTATCCGCCCGTCCTCGTCACGACGGCGGACCACGACGACCGCGTCGTCCCGGCGCACTCCTTCAAGTACGCGGCGACGCTCCAGGAGGCGCAGGCCGGCGACGCGCCGGTTCTGATCCGCATCGAGACGCGTGCAGGGCACGGCGCGGGAAAGCCCACGACGAAGCTCATCGAAGAGGCCACGGACCAGCTCGCTTTCCTCGCGAAGACGATCGGAGGCCCTGAGCGATGAGGCGCTCGCTCGCGGCGGCCGCAGCCGCGGCGCTCGCCGCAGGCTTATGGGGGTGCGCGTCCGCCCCGCCCGCGCCGCCTCTCGCGCCGGAGCCCACGCCGGCCGCGGAGCCGGCGCCCGTGCCACCTCCGTCCGAGGTCTCGTGGCTCGTCACGGCGAAGTCCGTCAATGTCCGCGAAAGCGCGTCGACGAAAGCCGCCACGGTGGCCCGCCTTGCCCGCGGCGCCCGCCTCACCTCGTTCGAAGTGAAGGACGGGTGGCTCCACGTGAAGCTCGCGGACACGAGGACCGGTTGGATCCGCAAGGATCTCGTCAAGAAGGACGACGGCTGCCTACCGGACCGCCGCGCGGTCCTCCTGACGCCGCCGATGCTTCGCATGTCCGACGGATCGGGCGCGCCGGGTCCTAAGGGGAAGGTCGTCGTCGAGGCCGACATCGACGAGACCGGCGCCGTGGAGGCCGTCCGCGTCGTCACGAACGAGACGGGCTCGCCCGAACGCGCCGAGATGGCGAAGAGAGAGGTCCAGGGCGTCAAGTTCCAGCCCCCGGTCAAGAAGTGCCGGGTCACGGGCTTCACGTACGTCTACGCGCGGACGTTCTGAGGTAAGGAGAACCGACCGTACGCCGCTCCGGCGCCGGACGAATTCGAGTGCGCTTCCCGTAAACTCCCTGACCGATGCCGAAGCGCACCGACATCAAGTCCATCCTCGTTCTCGGGTCCGGGCCGATCGTGATCGGGCAGGCCTGCGAGTTCGACTACTCCGGCACTCAGGCCTGCCGGGCGCTGCGCCGTGAGGGCTATCGCGTCGTGCTCGTGAACTCGAATCCCGCGACGATCATGACGGACCCCGAGTTCGCCGACGCGACCTACATCGAGCCGCTCGACCGCGACACGGTCGCCGCCATCATCGCGCAGGAGAGGCCCGACGCGCTCCTGCCGACCGTCGGCGGGCAGACGGCGCTCAACCTCGCGGTGGCCCTCGACGAGGCCGGCGTCCTCGAGAAACACGGCATCGAGACCCTCGGCGCGTCCGTGCGCTCGGTGAGGCTCGGCGAGGACCGCCTCCTCTTCAAGCAGGCCATGCAGGAAGTCGGCGTCGAGGTCCTGCTCTCGGGGATCGCGAAGTCGATCGACGAAGCCCGCGCCGTCGCCGCGCCGTTCGGTTACCCCGTCGTCATCCGTCCCTCGTTCACGCTCGGCGGCACGGGCGGCGGCATCGCCTTCAACAAGGACGACTTCGAGGCCATCGTCAGGCGCGGCCTGACGCTCTCCCCCGTGCACGAGATCCTCATCGAGGAGTCGGTTCTCGGGTGGAAGGAGTTCGAGCTCGAGGTCATGCGCGACGCGGCCGACACGTTCGTCGTCGTGTGCTCGATCGAGAACCTGGACCCGATGGGCGTCCACACGGGCGACTCGATCACGGTCGCGCCGCAGATGACGCTGTCGGACATCGAGTACCAGGCCATGCGCGACGACGCGAAAAAGGTCATCCGCGCCGTCGGCGTCGCGACGGGCGGCTCGAACATCCAGTTCGCCGTGCACCCGAAGACGGGGCGCCGGATCGTCATCGAGATGAACCCGCGCGTCTCGCGCTCGTCCGCGCTCGCCTCGAAGGCGACCGGCTTTCCGATCGCGAAGATCGCCGCGCTTCTCGCCGTCGGATACCGGCTCGACGAGATCCCGAACGACATCACGAAGAAGACCCCGGCGTCCTTCGAGCCCACGCTCGACTACGTCGTCGTGAAGATCCCGCGCTTCACGTTCGAGAAGTTTCCCGGCGCCGACACGACGCTCGGCGTCCAGATGAAATCCGTGGGCGAGGTGATGGCCCTCGGCCGCACGTTCGCCGAGTCGTTCGGGAAAGCGGTGCGCTCCCTCGAGACGGGGCGCACGGGTTGGATCGACCCGCCCTCCGCCTCGCCGCTTGCGCCGCCGAAGCCCGACGCGCTCCGCGTGCCGAGGCCCGACCGGATCTTCGCGGTCCTCACTGCCCTTCGCGCGGGAACGCCGGTGGCGACCGTCGCCGACGTCACGGGGATCGACCCGTGGTTCCTCGACCGCTTCCAGGAGGTCATCGCGGTCGAGCGCGAGGTCCGCGCCGCGGGCCGCCGCGCGCTCGGCGAAGCGGATCTTCTCCGCCGCGCCAAGCGGAGCGGCTTTTCCGACCCCGACGTCGCGCTCCTCACGGGATCGGCCGTGGCGGACGCGCGCGCGGCGAGGACGCGCCACGGCGTGACGCCCGTCTTCAACCGCGTCGACACGTGCGCGGCGGAATTCGAATCACGGACCCCGTACCTCTACTCGTGCTACGAGACCGAGGACGAGGCCGATCCCTCCGACAGGGAGAAGGTCATCGTCCTCGGCTCCGGCCCGAACCGGATCGGGCAGGGCCTCGAGTTCGACTACTGCTGCGTACACGCGGCCGAGGCGATCACCCAGGCCGGCTACGAGTCCGTGATGATCAACTGCAACCCCGAGACGGTCTCGACGGACTACGACACGTCCGACCGGCTCTACTTCGAGCCTCTCACGCTCGAGGACGTCCTCGCGGTCGTCGAACGCGAGAAGCCGAAGGGCGTTCTCGTGCAGTTCGGCGGTCAGACGCCGCTGAAGCTCGCGAAGGCGCTCGAAGCCGCCGGCGTCCCGATCCTCGGCACCTCTCCGGACGCGATCGACCGCGCCGAGGATCGTGAGCGGTTCGGCGAGCTGCTGCGTGACGTGAACCTGCAGGCGCCGCCGTGGGGTGTCGCACGCGACGTGGCCGAGGGCCTCAAGGTCGGCCGCCGGCTCGGCTTTCCGCTTCTCGTCCGCCCGAGCTACGTGCTCGGCGGCCGCGCGATGCGCATCGCCTACGACGAGGACACCCTCGAGGCGGTCCTCGAAGAGGCGATTGCCGCCTTTCCGGACCGGCCCGTCCTGATCGACCGGTTTCTCGAGGATGCCTACGAGCTCGACGTCGACGCACTCGGCGACGGAGAACACGTCGTCGTCGCGGGCGTCATGCAGCACATCGAGGAGGCGGGCATCCATTCGGGCGACTCGTACGCCGTCCTCCCGCCCTACCGGCGCGTGCCACGCGCGGCGCTCGGCGAAATCCGGCAGGCCACGGCCAAGCTCGGGCAGGCGCTCGAGGTCGTGGGCCTCATGAACGTCCAGTTCGCGATTCGCGGCGGCGAGCTCTTCGTCCTCGAGGTGAACCCGCGCGCCTCGCGCACGGTCCCGTTCGTGGCGAAGTCCACCGGCGTGCCGTTCGCGCGCCTCGCCGCGCGCCTCTGTCTCGGCGAGACCCTTCCAGGCATCGGTCTCACCGAGGAGCCGCCCGTCCTCGGCTTCTCCATCAAGGCTCCCGTATTCCCCTTCCGGCGCTTCGAAGGGGTCGACACGATCCTCGGCCCGGAGATGCGCTCGACGGGAGAGGTCATGGGGCGCGACCGGAGCTTCGGCCTCGCGTTCCTGAAGGCGGCGCTCGGCGCCGGCATCCGCCTGCCCGAAAAGGGCAACGCGTTCCTTTCCGTTCATGACGGCGACAAGGACGCGCTGCTGCCGCTCGCGCGCGAGCTCGACTCCCTGGGATTCCGCCTGCTCGCCACGGCCGGCACGGCGAAGGCGCTCGAGAGGGGAGGCCTCACGGCGAAAACGGTGCTCAAGGTGAACGAGGGCCGCCCGAACATCGTGGATCTCTTGATCAACGGCAGCGTCGACCTCATCGTGAACACGCCGCTCGGCAGGGAGTCGTTCTACGACGAGGTCTCGATCCGCCGCACGGCGCTGGACCGCGACGTGCCGTGCCTGACGACGCTCTCGGCGGCGTCGGCGGCGCTCGAGGCGATTCGCGCGCGCGCCGCGGGCGCGCTCACGTACGCTCCCCTCCAGGAGGAGGTACGCGTCTGACTCCGGCGCGCCGCGGGGCTCTCGCCTTCGGCGCGACGATCGTCCTTCTGGCCCTCGCTTTCGGCTCGTTTTCTGGCTCGACGGCGCAGGTCGCGCGCGGGGTCACACTCGGTCTTTCGGCCGCCGGACTCGCGCTCGGTTTTCTGCGCCCGCGAATGGCGACCTCGACTCTCGCGTTCCTGGCGCCGCTCGCACCCGGCCTCGCGCGTCTTTCCGGCGACCGCTCCGGGGCGCCCGTCCTGGCCGCGCTCGCGCTCGCCGTGCTCGGAAGCGCGCTCGCGGGCTCCGTCGCACGCGGCGAGAAGTCGCTTCTCCCGCTCCGCCTCCTGAGATTCGCCGCCGCGTTTCTCGTCCTCGCCGCTTTCTCCGCGGCAGCCTCCATCGCGCGCGGCGAGACGCTCTACCTCCTCTTCCGCGGGCGGGTCGACCCGTTGCCCGTGAACGCGCTCGGCATGACGGCGGCCGAAAGAAGCCGGGGCGCCATCCTGACGTTTCTCGGGCTCGTGCTCCTGCTCCTCGCGGTCGAAGTCTTCACGCGCTTTTCCCGTACCCCCGAGGAGCGCGACCGCCTCCTCCTCGCGACCGCGGCGGGCGCGGCGGCCGCATTCGTCTTCGCCGCCGTGAGCCGCTTCGCGCCTCTCGATCCCTCGTTCCAACCGTGGTCCGAAATGCACCGCCGCGCGGGGACGTTCACGGACCCGAACGCACTCGGCGTCGGCATCGGCCTCCTCGCGCCTCTCCTGTTCGCGGCCGTCGTACGGCGCGGCTCCTCGGCGGACACCGCCCGGCGCGCCCTCGCTCTCATCGCGCTCGTCGCCACGCCCCTGGCGCTCGAAGCCTCCGGTTCGCGCACGGGCCTTCTCCTCGCCGGGACGGGAATCCTCGCCGGGGCGATCGGGCTCGCGCGCGCGCGTTTCGTCTCACCGAAGGCGCTCGTGGCAGCGCTCGCGGTTCTCCTTCTCGCCGGCGCGGCGCTCGTTCGCGTCCTGCCGCGAGGCGGGAGCATCGCGGCGGGCGGCCTCTTGCAACGCCTCGGCGGGGGCCTGTCCTCGTCGAGCTTCGCCGACCTCGCGAACCATCGCACGCTCTTCTGGCGGACGGCCCTCGAGATGACGTGGGACGAGCCGCTCTCGGGAATCGGCCTCGCCGGGTTCCCGTACGAGTTCCCGGGTGCGTACGCGCGCCGCCACGGCGAGATCTCCGTGACGGACGGCGCGACGAATGCGCTCCTCGAGGTGGCCGCCGAATGCGGGTTGCCCGGGCTCGTCCTCGCGCTTTGCGCGGTCGTTCCGCTCCTTTCTCGCGCGTGGGACGCCGCCTTCGCGAAGATGCCGCTCGATTTGGCGGCGCGCGGAGCCGGCGCCGCGCTTCTCGCCTTCCTCGTGGCCTGCCAGACCGGCTCGCACCTGCGCTTCACGGAGATCGGCCTCCTCACGAGCCTCGTCGCGGCCTTTCTCTTCGTGCCTCGCGCAGAGGCGCGCGAGCCGCTCCCCGAGGAGCCCGAAGCTCGCGGAGCGCACGTCCCGGGCATCCTCGCGGCGGCGGGGATACTGGGAGCCTTCGTCGCGGTCCTCCCCACCGCCCGGCCCTCCGCGCCGTTCCGGCTCGGGCGCTGGATCGGCCTTTACTCCTCCGGCCGTTCGGCGAGCCCGTTCCGTTGGACCGGTCCGCGTGCCTGCCGGGAGATCCGGCCGGCCGAGACGTCCGTGTCGTTCCGCCTCGAGAATGCGCGCCCGGACGGAGCTCCCGTGACGCTCGAGATCGACGTCGACGGAAGGAACGAGCCGCCCTTCGAGCTTCCCGGGGCTTCCGTCCGCGATCTCGACGTGCCGGTCCCCCGGGATGCGCGCGTGCTCTGCCTGAGCGGGCACCCGACGTTCGTCCCGCACGAGCTCACGGGCAGCTCCGATTTCCGCAGGCTCTTCGTTCGCCTAGCGCCCGGAGATCCGCGATGAGCCGCGCGGCGGCCGCGCTGTTGAGTTGCCTCGGCTGGGCGGCTCTTCTCGCCTTCACTTTCCCGCTCATGCTGCCCCCTTTCCCCGGCTATCGCACGGCCGTGGCCCTTACGGCGCTCGTCCTTTTCGGCGCGGCGCTCGCGGCGCCGAAGTTCGCATTCGTGCTCGCTTTTTCGGCGGCGACACTCGGCGGCGTCTCCGCGCTCGCGTTCGGCGCGAACGAGCCCCTAGCCGCGACGCCGCTCGTCCTGTTCGGCTATTTCACCGGAGCGAGCCTGAAAAACCTCTATGACACGCACCCCCCGATCCGGCGTCCGCCGCTCCTCCTGCCTCTTCGCGCGTTCGCGGCGGTCTCGGCGGTGTCCGGCACGGCGGCTTTCGTGGGGCTCCGCACGAGCTATTTCCTCACCCGCGGCGTCGGCCCGCCCTTCGGGGTCAATGTTCTCGGCGAGGACGCGAGCCAGGTTCTTCCGAGCATCCTCGGGGCCCTGCTCCCGCTGCTCGTCGCGGCGGGCATGCACCGGATCGCCGCGCGGTTCGTGGCCGAGGCACGCTCCGCCGTGTTGGACCGCGCTCTGCTCGCGAGCGCCCTTCTGGCCGGGGGGGTGGCGTTGCTTCAGAAGACCGGCGCGCTTCCGCTCCTGCGTTCGCGGCGGTGGGCCGAGTGGCACCGGGCGCAGAGCACCTTCACCGACCCGTCGGCGGCGGGCGTCGCCGTCGCCCTTCTGATCGTCCCGCTGCTCGCGCTCGCGGCCACGGGTAGCGTCGCGCGCAGGCTTCTCGCGTCGGTGGCCGGGGCCGCGCTTCTCGTGGTCCTCGCCGATGCGGGCTCCCGCGCGGGGCTCGTCGGCACCGTCACGGCGACACTCGTCTTCGTCCTGTGGGGGCTCACGCGCCTCGCCGCGGGCGAAAGAGGAGGCGCCCGGCGGCGCGTGGCCGGGACGATCGGAGCGCTCGCCATCCTCTCGGCGCTCGTCCTCGCGGCGGCGCTCTCGTGGCCGAATCGCGGGGCCGTCCGTTCCGCGCTCCTCGCCCGGCTCGAGGCGCCGTTCCGGACGCAGCCGACGCCTTTCGAGGAAACCCGGGGTCGCCTCCTCCTCTACGAGGGGGCGTGGGAGGCGTTTCGGGAGCATCCGGTCGCGGGCATCGGGCTGGGCGCGTTCCGCATCGAGTTTCCCGATCTCGCCTCCAAGGCGCTCGGTCGCATCGTGCGCACGAGCGACTACCCGCCCTCCCTCTATCTCGGAACGCTCGCGGAATCCGGGCTCGCGGGCGCATCGCTGCTCGCCCTCCTCCTGCTCGGCGTGGTTCGGTCTGCGGGCCGCGCCCTCACGCTCGAGGGCGACTCCCACGACGACGAGACCGTCTTACGCGCCGCGGCCGCGGCGTCGATGATCGGGCTCGGCGTCGTGTTCCTGTTCGGCTCGCATCTCGTCTATGCCGAAATCGCGGCGCTCGTGGGGCTGCTCACGGCCCGCCTGCCGCTCCGCGAGGACGGCCGCACCGGACGATTCCTCGTCGCCGTCGTGCCGGTCGTTCTCGCGGGCGCTCTCGTCTGCGCGATCGGGGGAACCGTCGCGCGGGCCTGGGATACCCGGATCGCGGAGGCCGCGTTCCGGAATTCCGCAAGCGCCGGCGTCTACGACGTCGAGCGAGACCCGGGCGGCCGGCCGTTCCGGTGGACCGGCGAGTCGGCGGCATGGCGCATCGAACGGCCGTCGCTCCCGCCGGGGTCGGATTCCATCGTGCTCGCGCTGCCGGTCAGGAACGCGCGGCCCGACGGGCACTCCGCGGCCCTCGACGTCTTTTTCGACGACACTCTGCGCGGGCGCGTGACGCTGCCGCCTGGCGCATGGAGAAGGCTCGAGCTCACCGTTTCCTCCGGGACTCGCGGCGTTCTTCGGATCCGCGCCGTGGATCCATTCCGACCCCCATCGCGACACGACCTCCGTCTTCTCGGCATCCAGATCGGGTCCGGCCCCACTGTGCGCCCGGCCGCGCCATGAGTCTCCTGCGCATCCATCCGGGCAATCCCGGCAAGAAGAGCCGCTCTCTCGAGATCGGCCCGCTCGGCGGCGCCGCGCTCGCGGGATTCCTCCTCGGGTGCGGGGCCTCCGTCGTGCTCGGTCTAGCGGTTGCGCCTCATGTCATGTCGGACGCGGTGAACGCCGCCGACCAACGCGCGATCCGCGAGACGGCGCAACGGGGCGCCGAGTCGTTTGCGTCCGTCGGACGGCGCGCCCTTGCCCTCGGCAGCCGCCTCGCGTCGGACGAGCTGTTTCTCGCCCGTGTCGGCACGATTCTCGAAATCCCGCTGCCAGACGGATTTCCAACGGAAGCCGGAGAAGCCGTTCCACGGAATCCCGCGGCAATGGAGTCGGAGGCCGCGGACCTCGCCCGGCGCGCCCGCGTCTTCGAGCTGTTCCGGCGCCGCCTCGCGGCGCTGTCGGGCCCTCTTCCCGCCGGCTTCGACCTGATTTCCGTACCATCCCGGGCTCCCGTGGAGCCTTCTTCATCCGTGCCGATCGAGCTGTTCGGCTGGCACGCGTCCGAGGTCACGCGGCGAGACGAGTTCTGCGCGGGCCTGACGCTCGCATCTCCGGCGGGAACGACCGTCACGGCACCCGCCGCGGGTCTCGTCGTTTACGCGGGCCCCGTTTCGCGGCATGCGGACGCGGCGTGGCGGCGCCTCGGGACGATCGTCGTGCTGGCCCACGACTCCCGCACGCGTACGGTCTACGGCCACCTCGCCGTCTCCCTCGTGAAGAAGGGCCAGCGCGTGGCGCGCGGCGAACCGATCGGCAGCGTGGGCACGACGGGCTTCGCCATGGCGCCCCGCCTGCATTACGAGGTGCACCGGCTCACGAACGGGCGCTGGGTGCCGAGGGACCCCCGGATCTTCGTCCTCGACGTGGACTGGATCGGGGCGGCCGGGTTCCGCCAGGGTCCTTCGCCCCCGGACCTGCCCGCCCTGCCCACCTCGACGCGCTGAGCGCGGAGCGCCTAAAGCCTCTTCAGCAGCGCGAGTACGCGTTCCGCCTCCGCTTCGTCGTTCCCGACGTGGGGTGAGAAGCGCACGAAGCCCTCGCGCGCCGAGATCACGACGTTCTCGTCGGCGAGGCACTTCTGGAAGTAGCGCGCGTCCTTCCCAGCCGGCGGGCGCGCGGCGAGGATGCCCGAGCGAGGAGGGCCGCCGAAGAGGACCGGCGCGAAGCCGATGCGCGGGAGGCCCTCGACGAGAACGGCGAGCGTGCGCGCGATCCGGCGCTCCAGCTCGGGGAAGCCGAACTCGAGAAGAAGCGCGAGCGACGCCGCGAGCGCGTAAAGGCCCGGCGTCGGAAGCGCGCCCGGCTCGAACCGGGTCCCGTCCGTGAGGTACTCGGGCTCCCCTGAGACGTGGAAGTCCGCCCCGTGCGCGCGCCTTAGATTCGTCCAGCCGGGTGGAGGGGCGAGGCGCACGCGCAGCTCCGGAGTCGTGAAGAGGACGCCGCAGCCCTCGGGCCCGAGCATCCACTTGTGCCCGTCGGCGGACAGGAAGTCCACGTTCCAGCCCGCGACGTCCACGCGCTGGGCGCCCACCGCCTGGATCGCGTCGAGGCCGAAGGCGATGCCGCGTGACCGGCAGAACGCCCCGAGCTCTTCGGCGGGCGCGCGGAAGCCCGTGTGAAACGCGACGAGCGAGACGGAGACGAGCCGGGTCGTTTCGTCGCAGGCGGCGGCCACCTCTTCCGCCGTGAAGGCGCCGTCCCGCGTCGGGACGCGGCGCAACGAGACGCCCTTCTTTTCCAGCGCGATCCACGGTGCGAGATTTGCGGGGAACTCCGAGGCCGTCGTGACGACCGTGTCACCGGGTGAAAAGTCGAGCCCCTGCGCCACGATGTCGAGGCCCCACGTCGTGTTTGGCACGATCGAAATCGAGCCGGCTCCTCCGACGCTCTCGTCCGCGCCGATGAGCCTCGCCGCGAGCCCGCGAACCTCGTCGGCCTTCTTCGGCCAGTCGCGCCAGTCCAGGCCTCCGCGCGAGCTGAGGTTTCCGGCATAGACGGCGAGAGCCGCGGCCGCACGTGCCGGCAACGGACAAACCGCAGCGTGGTTGAATTGAATTGAAGATTTCTTAGAGGGGAATTCGACGCCGAAGTCCACAGACCGCCCCTCTTACCCTTCTAAGAAAATTCTCTTCGAGCTCTTCAAAACAGCTTCTGCGCGCGCACGAACCCTTCGAAGTTCCTCTTCACTTCTTCCATCGAATCTCCTCCCGTCTTCTCGAGGAGGGCGTCCGCGAGGACGAAGGCGAGCATGGCTTCTCCGATGACGCCGCATGCGGGCACGGCCGTCACGTCCGAGCGCTCGTACTGCGCCCGGTGCGGCAGCTTCGTCTCGATGTCCACGGACGGAAGGCCGTCGCGAAGCGTGGAGATGGGCTTTTGGTAGAGCGTGACGAGGACGTCCTCGCCGTTCGTGATGCCGCCCTCGAGGCCGCCGGCGCGGTTCGAGGTGCGAGAGAATCCTCGCGCGGCGTCGTGCGCGATCGGGTCGTGCGCGGCGGAGCCGCGGCGGAACGCGTTCGCGACGCCCTCGCCCAGGGAGACGGCTTTCACGGAGGGAATCGACATCAGCGCGCGCGCGATCCGCCCGTCCAGCTTCTCTTCCCACGACACGTGAGAGCCGAGGCCCGCCGGAACGCCGCGGGCGCCGACGAGAATCGTTCCGCCGAGCGTGTCGCCGGCTTTCGCCGCCGCGTCGACCGCGTCCTTCATGGCCGCCTCGACGCTCCGGTCCACGAGCCGGAACGGCGACGTTTCGTCGACCACTTCGAGGTCCTCGTACGCGCGCGGGCCCTCCGGCACCGCGACGCCGCCGATCGAGAGCACGCCGCTCTTGACGCTGATCCCGAGCGCGGCGAGGAGCTGCCGGCAGAGCGCGCCGGCCGCCACGCGCGCCGCGGACTCGCGCGCGCTCGCGCGCTCGAGGATGTCACGCAGGTCGCGCCGGCCGTACTTCAGGCCGCCCGCGAGGTCCGCGTGACCCGGACGCGGCGACGTGAGCTTCCGCTTCCCCGCGGCCTCCACGTCCAACTCGACCGGCCCCATGACTTTCTCCCACACGCCGTAGTCGCGGTTCGCGATCTCGAAGGCGATCGGGCCGCCGAGCGTCTCTCCGCCCCTGAGCCCGCCCGTGAACCGCGCCTCGTCCTGCTCGATCTTCATGCGGCCGCCGCGGCCGTACCCGTGCTGCCGCCGCGCGAGGTCTCCGTTCAGCGCGGCGACGTCGATCCTCAGCCCGGCCGGCAGCCCGGTGACGAGACCCGTCAGGAGCGGGCCGTGGGACTCGCCGGCGGTCTGGAGCGTGAGGCGCGGCATGCTTGCAGAAGTGTAGCGTCAGCGCGAGCAGGGATCTCGTTTTCCGTACACTGCGCCCCAAGTGATCGAAGTCGACGGGCTCGTCAAGGCGTACCAGAACCTCACGGCCGTGGACGGCCTGAGCTTCCGGGTCGCGCGCGGCGAGGTGCTGGGGCTCGTGGGCCCGAACGGCGCTGGCAAGACGACGACGCTGCGGTGTCTCGCGGGGATCCTGCCGCCGAACGCGGGCACGATCAGGATCGCCGGATTCGACCTCGCGGCTGAGCCCGTGGAAGCGCGGCGCCGCCTCGCGTTCATGCCGGACGAGCCGCGCCTTTTCGAGTACCTGACGGTCGAGGATCACCTCGCCTTCACCGGGCGCCTGTACGGCGTGGGGGCGGACGCCGGAGCCCGCGCGCGCGCCCTTCTCGACGAGCTGGAGCTGGCGGGCAAGGAGCGCGCGCTGCCCGCGGAGCTGTCCCGGGGCATGAAGCAGAAGCTCGTCGTGGCGTGCGGCCTCCTCCACGACCCCGAGGTCCTCGTCTTCGACGAGCCGTTGACCGGCATCGACCCGGGCGGCATCCGGAAGATGAAGCAGACGATCGTGCGCCGGGCCGCGGCCGGAGCTTCCGTCATCGTGTCGTCGCATCTCCTGCCGCTCGTGGAAGAGATCTGCTCCCGAGTCCTCGTCCTCTCGCGCGGGAAGGCCGTGCTCTTCGGCACGCTCGACGAGATCCGGGCGAACGCGGGCGGGGACGCGTCGCTCGAGGAGATTTTCCTGCGCGTCACGGGCGGGTCGTGAGCGCATCGCCCTCGCCCCTCCCGCTCGTGTTTTTCGCCGCGAAAAGGATGCTGAGAAATGCCTCGCGGAAAAAGCTCGGCCGCCTCCGCGAGCCGCGGTACATGGTCGGCTTCCTCGTCGGCGCCGCGTACTTCGCGATGCTCTTCATGAGGCCTTCCCGCGCGGGCCGGCCGCAGGCTCCGCCGCGCCTCCCGGCGCACATGGACGAGATCCTGCTGCTCGCCGGCGCGGCCGCGCTCGCCGCCGCCGCTCTCCTGACCTGGCTCTTCCGGAGAGGCCAGCCGTCACTCGGGCTGTCGGAGGCCGAGATCCAATTCCTCTTCCCGGCCCCCGTTTCCCGGCGCGCCCTCCTCCATTACGCCCTCCTGAAGGCGCAGTTTCCCGTCCTCCTGAGCGCGTTCATCCTCACAATCGTGTCAGGGCGTCGCGGAAATGGCACCGCGATTCTCTCCGGCTTCGGACTCTGGCTGCTGCTGACCGCGGTCCACTTCCACAATCTGGCTCTCTCCTTCACGAAGGGGCGCTGGAACGCGCTTCCGCCGGCCTCCCGAAGGGCAACGAAAATCGCGGTCTTCGCCGTGGCGGGAAGCGCCCTCGGAGTGCTCGTCGTGACTCTCGGGGCGGGCGTTCTCGCCGCCACGTCCGACCCGGGCAGGGGATCCTTGGCCTCGCTCGGCGGGCTGGTCGCCGCCCTCCGATCCGGGCCCTTCGGTCCGGCGCCCCTCGCGCTCCTCGCCCCGTTCCGCTGGATTCTCGCCCCGCTCCTGGCTCCGACCGCCCGCGCGTTCTCTCTCGCGCTGCCGCCCGCTCTCGGCCTCGTGGGCGTCCTCTACGCGTGCGTCGCCCTCACGGCCGTCCGCTTCGAGGAAGCGACGCTCTCCCAGGCCTCGCGGCGGGCCGCGCTTCGGGCCCGCCGCGACGCGGGGCGCCTCGAAGCCCTCCCGTCCGAAACGCGCCGCGGCACGGTGCCGTTCGCCCTTGCGCCGCGGGGCCGGCCCGAGCTCGCGATCGTGTGGAAGAACCTTCTCGCCTGGAACCGGACGAGCCTCCGCCGGCAAGCCGCGATCGTGGCCTCTCTCGCGGCCGCGCTCTTTTCAGCGTCCGCCCTCCTGGCAATGCCCTCGGCCGACGCCGCGGCCGGCATCGGAAGCATGGGGTGCCTCGCCCTGACCGCGCTCCTCGCTCTCGTCACGCCCCTCGGCTTGCGGATCGACCTGCGCGGAGATCTCGAGTACGCCACGCTTCTCAGGACATGGCCTCTCCCGGCCGCGCGCCTCGTCCTCGCCGAGCTCGGAGCGCCGACGGCCGTCGCCGTGCTCTACGGCTGGGGGGGGATCGCGATCGCCCTCGCGATCTCGGCGGGGCGCGCCGTGCGAGCGGCCTTCCTGGGAGCGGCTGTCGCTCCGCAGCCGATCTCGGCCCCTTTCCTGCGGTTCGAGGCCCTCTTACCCGTCGCTCTGACCGCAGCCGTCTTCCTGCCCGCCCTCGTCGTGGCCGCCCTCGTCGTCCAGAATGCGTGCGTCCTGGCTCTTCCGGCCTGGTTCCCCGCGGGCCGGAGGCGCGCGGTGGGTCTCGAGCAGACGGGCCTGAGGATGCTTTCGTTCCTCGGCACGTCGCTCGTTCTCGGCCTCGGCCTGATCCCGGCGGCGCTCCTCGCCGGGCCCCTGATCTTCTTCGCCTTCAGGCCGCTCGGGCTCTGGTGCCTGCCCCTCGCCGCCGTCCTCGCGGCCCTCCCGATTCTCGCCGAAGCGGCCGCCGGAGTTTTCCTGCTGGCCCGCCTGCTCGAGCAATTTGATCCCGCCCGGGACGCGGGCTCCTGATCGCTCGTTTTTCTGCCAGAATACGGCCCCTATGCCCTCACCCATCTCCCTGCCCGTCCGGGACGCCCTCGAGCTGATCGCCGAATCGAAGGCTCCGGCGTACGGAATGGACCGCCACGACCGCATCGTCTTCTGGAACGAAGGTGCGGAGAAAGCGCTCGGGTGGTCCTCCGAGGATGTGCTCGGGAAGATGTGCTACGACGTTCTCGCGGGGCGGGACGTCTTCGGGAACCTCTACTGCGCGCGGGAATGCCCCGTCGTCGTCTCGGCCATCGCCGGAGACGATGTGCGGCCTTTTCTCCTCGACGTCCGGAAGAAAGGGTCCTCCGCCGCCGTCAAGCTCATCGTCCGCGCCGTTCCGCTGCCCGCCGCGGGCCCGGCGTTCGCGGTACTCATGCACTTTCTCGAGACCGAGGGTCCGGAGCTCGACAACCTGGTCTCGTCGCTGCGGTCGGCCGTGCGCGAGCCGGCAGGCCTCCCTCCCGTCGATCCCCCGATCTCCGTCTCCCCGCTCAGCGGGCGCGAGCGGGAGATCGTCATGCTGCTGTCGAACGGCTACGCGGCGCTCAACATCGCGGCGAAGCTGAACCTGTCGCACGCGACGGTGCGAAACCACATCCAGAACGTCCTCCGCAAGCTCGAGGTTCACAGCCAGGTCGAGGCCGTGGCGCTCGCGTTCCGGCGCGGCTGGATCTGACACGCCGCCCGGCCGCCCTCCCTAGGAGAGCGGGCCGATTCCCCGTTGGAGAACCTGCAGCAGCCCGGCGCGGGTGAACGCGCGGCCGTCTTCCCGCCGCTCGAGGCTCATGCTGCCCCGGACCTCCTCGAGCGAGGAATGGCCATGGCGCTCGAGCCACCGCTCCATCTCCTCGCGCACGACCTTCAAGTGGCCAGGACCGTTCTGGAGAAGAGCCGAGACCATCTGAACGGCATCCGCTCCGGCGAGAATCGCCTTCAGCGCGTCGGCGCCCGTATGGACGCCGCCCGTCACGGCGAGCGACAGGTCCACGCGGCCGGAAAGCATCGCGATCCAGTAGAGGCGCGAGAGCAGCTCGGTCGAGCTCGAGAGGCGCAGGTCCGGCTTCACTTCCAGTGTCTCGAGGTCGATGTCCGGCTGGTAGCTCCTGTTGAAGACGACGAGCCCGTTGACGCCGATCTCCTCGAACTGCCTGGCGAGCGACGCGATCGAGGAGAAATACGGGAAGATTTTCACGGCGACCGGGATCGAGACGAGCGAGCGCACGGTCCGAACCGTGTCGAGCGTGTAGGCCTCGAGCGTCGCGCCGCTCGTCCAGAGGTTCGTCGAGAGGTGATAGACGTTCAGCTCGAGGGCGTCGGCTCCCGCCTGCTCGACGAGGCTCGCAAACGAGGTCCAGCCCTCGTCCGTCGTGCCGTTGAGCGACGCGATGACCGGAACGTGAACGGACTCCTTGATCCGGTTCAGGTGCTCGAGATAGCCGACGGGGTCCGTCGGCGCCCGCGCCGTGCGGAGAGGGTCGGCCGAGATCTGCTCCTCGAAAAGCGAGTGCAGCACGATCGCGGGCGCGCCCGCATCCTCGAGACGGAGGATCGAATCCAGCTCATAAGAGAGCGGCGACGCTCCCGGCACGAGCGGATGAGCCAGCTTGAGGCCCAGGTAGGAGGTCGAGAGATCCACGACCCCCACAGGGTGGCGGCTCGCGCCGCGCTCTCCCATGATGCACCTGATTCAAAGAAGAGCGGTCAGTGGATGCCGAGGTCCGCGAGCACCTTCGGGTTCGCCTCTTCCTGCGCCAGCAGGGAATGGCAGGCGTCGCACTCGGCCGAGATGACCCGCCCGTCGAGCGCCTTGTGGTTGCCGTCGTGGCAGCGGAAGCAGCCGAGGAAGTCCTCGTGTCCGATGTGGTTCGGGTGCGTACCCCAGGTGATCTTCATGTCGGGCCACACGTTTCGCCCGTAAATCCGCTGTACCTCGCGAACCGCGGTCTCGACGGACGCGCGCCGGGTCTGGTACACGGCCGGATACTTGCTCCTGTAGAAGTCGGTGAGGTCCTTCTCCATGTGCTCGAACGCGGCGTCGCGCGTCGGATACGTGACCTTGAGAAGCTCGATCGACTTTTTGTGGATGAACGGCAGCTCGGGGCTGATGCGATCCGCCGCCATGGCCTCGTTCACCGCGCGCTCGGGAAGCTGGAACGCGTGCGTCGGCCGGTTGTGGCAGTCGATGCAGTCCATCGTCCGGCGCTCGCCCTTCTTCGCATCCTCGGGCGTTTCCTTCACCTCGGTTGAAGTGAAGACGACCGACTTGCCGTCATCGTCGAGGTACGTGACGCTCGGGATGACCTCGCGCCGGCCGTCCGTCGTCAGGTAGGAGATGCGCTCCTTGTCGTCGAGATGGCGCCCGTGGATGCCCGTGGCCCGAGATCCCACGTATCCGCCCAGCTTCAGGAGCAGGACGGTTTTCGTCGCCGTGTTCTTCTCATCGTCGCCGAATTTCGAGATGATCTTGAGCTTGTCGCCCTGGAATTTCTGCGGCCAATGACACTGCTCGCAGGTGGCCCGGGCGGGACGCAGGGTGTGCACGGGGGACGGGATCGGACGCGAGTACGTCCCGAACGTGACCGCGATGACCTGGCGAACGCCGTCCAGCTTCGCCTTGACGACCCAGGGAGCTCCCGGGCCGATGTGGCAGCTCGCGCAGGCGATGCGCGAGTGAGGCGAATCCAGATATGCCGTGTACTCCGGCGCCATGACCGTGTGGCACGTAAGGCCGCAGAACCGCGCGGAGTCCATGTACTCGACGCCGACGTAGGCCGAAAGGCTCAGGATCAGGGCGTTCGCCACTGTCAGGCCGGCGATGAGGATCGCGGCGTGCCGGAGGTTCGCGTCGGCCAGGTCCACTTTCGGGTAATCCGCGGGAAGAGTCCCTTCCCGGCGGAGCCGGCGGCGTTCGAAGAAGATCCCGATCGGGATCAGGACGAGGCCCAGGAGAAAAAAGAACGGGAGAACGAGGATGAAGAGGATGCCCGAGTACGGATGGACGGGCTTCGAGTTCATGGCCTCGAAGAGCCAGAAGCCGATCAGCGTGATGGCTGCGCTCGTCGTGAGCGCGACGCCGAGCTGCGAGACGCGATTCCGCCCCAGGTAGAAGATCGGCCTCAGCCATCCGGCCAGGCGGCCGCCGGTTCCTGCGCTCATGTGACTCCTCCTCGACGCGGTTTCAGCTCAAGAGAGCGACGAGTGTAAAGGCAACGAGGAGAAGGCCCAGCGAAACCGCGACCGTTCCGACGATCCGGCTCTTCCGGATGCGGTCGGCCGTCGGCGCGGGGGACGCGAGGCGCTCGACGCCGCCCTCCGCCACGAGCCGCTCGTACTCGGCGGGCCGCTCGTGCTTCAGCTCTTCGAGCGGAAGGACGCCCGTGAAGATGACGGTGTCCATCGGGAACTTCTCGGGCCTCAGGTGGCCGTTGAAGAAATGAATCGTGAAGATGAAGACGACCGCGAGAAGCGCCTCCTCGCCGTGCACGAGGAGGGCGACGTTGAACAGACTCCCCGGGAGGAACCGCGCCCAGAGCTTCGGCGCCCAGAGAATCAGCCCGGATCCTCCGATGATCCCCATCCCCCAGAACACGGCCCAGTAGTCGAATTTCTCCCAGTACGTGAAGCGCTCGAAGCGCGGACGCTCGCCTCTCCCGAGAAACCAGCGCACGTGCCCCACCAGGTCCTTGAGGTCGCGCGGCTGAGGCACGAGAGAGGACGGCCCCCACAGGATGCTGTACTCCTTGTCGCCGAAGAGCCTCTTGGCGAGGCGTGCGAGATGGCTCCCGAAGCACACGAGCATCCCGGTCGCGAAGACGCGGTGAAGCGTCGCGGCCGACCGGAATCCGCCGAACAGGCGCGAGAGGGACGCCGCCCAGGGCTTCTCCGAGAACAGAAGCGGAACGCCCGTGAGCGAGAGCCCGAGGAAGCTCGCCATGAGAAGGATGTGGAGCGAACGGTCGAACCGGTCGAAGCGGCGGATCCAGACCGGCGCTGCCGGCGCGGGGGCGTTTTCGTCCATCACTCTTCTCCCTGCCGGTCGGCCGGCCCGCGGCCGTTCCGCCGCGCGTCCAGGCGCGCCTTGACCGACCGGGGGAACCAAAGAACCGTGTGAATCCCGAAGAACGCGAAGACGCCGGCGAGGAGGATTCTCATGAAGAGGGCCGTCGCCCAGAGCAGGCGGCTCCGCCCCTTGTCGTGCGTGTTCGCGTGCGGGTCGTAGCGGGAGAAGTTCGCCGTCGCTCCGGCGTGACATTTCTGGCACGTTTTCAGGCGATTCGCGGGGCCCACCGAGGAGCGCGGGTCGCCGGCGGGATGGATCTCGTGCGCGGTATGGCAGTCGGCGCACGTCGCGATGCGCGAAAAGCCCATCGCGCTCACCTGGCCGTGATACGTGTCGCGGTAGGTGGCGAGAGAGGATTCGTGGCAGCCCCCGCACTGGTGGAGGATCGCGAGTCGCCGCGCATCCGAGGAGTCCGTGATGGCATGCGCCGTGTGGCAGTCGGAGCACACGGGCACCTTGAGATTTCCCTTGGCGAGCTGGGTCCCGTGAATCGAGTCGCTGTATTCCGCGAGGATTTTCTCGTGGCAGGTTCCACACGTCGCGGGGACGCGCGTTCGGAAAACGAGGCTCTCGGGATCCACTCTCGGATCGCGGATCGCGTGCGCCTCGTGGCAGGTCGCGCAGTTCGGCGCGATCTTCAGCCCGCTCTTCTCCAGCGCCTTGCCGTGGATACTGTCGTGGAAGAGAGCCGGCTGGTTCAGGGGAGGCCCCCCGGCGCTCGCGACGACCGCGAGGTTTCCGTGGCATTTCAGACACGTCGTGGGGAGGTTGAAGTGATTCGTCCGTGATACCGGATCCGACGAGGGCCGGATGTCGTGGACTCCGTGGCAGTCCGTGCAGGTGGCCGCCTTGCTCGTCTTCGACTTGCCGCGTTCTTTCGCATGAACGCTCTTCTGGTAATCGGCGACCTCGGACGCGTGACAGGCCGAACAGTCGACCGGAGCGAGCTTGGCGGGATGCGGAAAGTCGCCCGTCTTCGCGAGGTCCTGGTGACAGTCGATGCACGCCGCGCCGGCGGCGCCATGGACGGAAGCGGTGAACGCCGCCTTGTCGACGAAAATGGAAGACCCGTTCGCGCGTTTGGCGGACGGGTCTTCGTGGCAGGCGAGGCAGTCGTCGTTGGCGGGGGGCTTCGGGGCCGGGGCCGCCGCCTGGAGAGGGGCGGCCGTCAGCAGAAGCGCGGCGAAAACGCCCCCGAACCTCATTCCTCCATCCTACTTGGACGCGGGATCGCCGGGGTTCGTCCCCTTCTTGATCTCGTCGAGGTTCGAGACGCCGTCCTTGTCGCTGTCGAGCTTCTCGATCTTGGCGAAGTCGTACTTGGCGTCCTTTTTCGTCGCCGCGAGATCCTTGCCATAGGCGTTGACGTCCGCCTCGCCCTTCTTGGGCATCGCCTTCACGTGGCAGGTGCTGCACTTCGCCTTGGGGGCGTCGGGATACGTCGTGCCGAACTGCTTCTGAAGGTCCATGGTGGCGAGGGACGAGCCGGCGACGAGCGCGACTGCCGAGGCGAGGGAGACGACTCCGAGGCGTACCTTGTTCATGTCATTGACCCTTTCTTCTCTTCTCTTTTCTTTTCTTTGCGACCCGTTCAGGGGCGCCACTTGAGGTAGACGCCGTAACGATTGGCGCGGAAGCTGGACGTCGAGATCTGATAGTCGAGGTACCGATCGATCGACCACTCGCCGATGAGCCCGACGTGGGCCGTGGCGTCGAAATCGACGCGCGCGCCTCCCCGGTAGAGCCGGTATGCATACGAGCCCTCGTTCGCGAAACGCGACCAGAAGCCGTCGATCGCGATCTTGTCGAGCTTGAGGCCCAGGCCCGCCTCCCACATCTGGCCGTCTTCCGTGTCCACGGAGTCGAGCACCGAGAAGTCCTGTGGGGCGCGGATCGGAATCGTGTTGTCGGCCTGCAGCTTGCTGTAGGCGCCGTGGAGCCGGAGCGGCTTGACCGGCGTCAGCGTCACGTCGCCGGTGTACTGGCGAGAGCTGCCCTTCGAGTTGATGCCGAGCGTGTCGTTCTTCTGGTCGACCCACAGCCCGGTCGCGCCGAGCGTGAGCCACGGGAGGCCTTTCCAGGTGACGCGCACGCGCTCGCGATTGCGGGTGAGGTAATCGGTGCGAAGAACCGACTGGTTCGCGTCGTCCCACGACGCTTCGGCGGCCGCGAAGAAGGGGCCCGTCCCGTACGTGAGAGCGCCCTCGATGCGGTTGATGTTGCGCGTGAAGTTTCCGCCCTGGCCGCCAGGGACGAGAATCTCGGAAGGATCCTCCGTGACGGTGAGGTCCTGCTGGATCCGCGAATATCCGGCGCGGACGCCGAAGGGCCCGAACCCCTTCGCGGCGACCTGAACGTCGTACACGTCCTCGATGCGGTCGACGGAAGTCTGGGCGTTGAGGATGGTCTGGATGTCGGCGAGCGTGACGCCGGTGTAGCCGGTCGTCCCCGTGAACAGGCTGCTCACGAGGTCCTGGCCGTCCCAGGTCGCATGGCGGCGAACGAAGCCGCCCGTCACGTCGACACCGTCGAGAACGTGCCACTCGACGCGCCCGCCCACGCGCCACATCGTGTTCTGGACGCGGGACGAAGAGTTATCGGCCAGGCCGGTGAAGAACCGGGCCAGCGGAAACGACACGAGCGAGCCGTTGAGATTCTCCTGGTCGGTGCTGTCCGCGCTCGCGCTCGCGCGGACGTAGAAGGCCATGAGCTGGATGGCGTCGGTCGCGAAGCCGCGCAGGAAGAACGACGAGGTCGGCGTGTTCACGTCGGTCACGCTCGAGCGCGCGAGGGAGGAGAGGTCCAGGTTGTTGCCGAGAACCGTACCCGTGTTATTGCCCGCGCCCGCGCCCGGAGCGAGGCTGTCCTTCTCGATCTCGTGGTCGCGGCGCCAGCCCTGAAGGAACTCGCCCGAGAACGCTCCAGCATGGAAACCGGCGCCGACGCGGAACTCCTGGTCGTGGACCGTGAGGTCCTGGGCGAGCCGGAACTCGTCCTGGCCCACGGTGTACGTCGTGTAGCCCGGACCGGTGAGGTTGTTGGAGGTGTATCCGAAAAGAGGCGTGACGACGGCGCCCGGCAGGAGCTCGAGGTTGACGTCGACCATGTCGCGCGTGCGGTCCCACGTCTGCTGGCCGGTCAGCGCGCCGAGGGGGTTCGCGAAGCCGGCGAGCGCGCTGAACTGGTCGAGGTGGCGGTACGAGAGCCGGAGGCGGTACGCGCCGGTGAGGCCCGCGTCGACGCTCAGGGAGCCGGCAGGGCCGGCCCCGAGGTCGGAGCCGTCGATCCGCAGGTGGTCGAGGATCGGAAAGCCATCCGTTTTGCCGTCGGTTCCGAGGTGGACGCCGCGCACGAGAAACCCTTCGCGCTCGTTGATCTGCGAGCGGTAGGACTCTTCGCTGCCAATGACGTCGAGGAAGCGGTAGCCGACCTCGAGGTCGAACGGAATCGCCTGGGCACGGGCGACGCCGGCCGAAACGAGAGTCGAGGCGAGCGCGGCGACGAGGAAGGCGGAGCGGAATGTTCGCATCGGCCTGTCCTTACTTCAGGAGCTGCGGCGAGCGCTGAGAACCGTGCACGGCGACGTGGCACGTCGTGCAGTTCTGATAGCGCGGCAGCGAGATGTTATGGAAAGAAGGCGGCTGCGAGCCCAGGGTCCCCGTCGAGAGCGTCGAGTGACACTCGAGACACTGCGCGGCGATCGTCGCCCGCTGCAGCTGGTGGGGATACGAGGAGCCATGTGGAACGTGGCAGCTCGTGCAGTCGCCGGCGACGCCGTTGACGTGCGTGAAGATGAACGGACCGCGCACCTCCGCGTGGCAGGAGACGCAGCCGGGCTCGCCGGCTCTCGTCTCTCTCACCGCGTGCTTGGCCGAGCGGCCGTGCGGGTCGTGGCAGGACACGCAGGAAAGCGCGCCCTCTTTCAGCCTGTGCGCGTACGGGAACGTCCGGAAGGACGAGGCCGCGTCCTGATGGCAGGTCGCGCACAGCTTCGTCGGCTCGGACACGAGCAGGCTGGCCTGCTTCGGGTCGGACTTGTGGATGGCATGGCAGGAGAGGCAGTTGACCGCCTCGGACGGCGCGTGCACGCCCGTCTTGAAGGACGAGCGCTCCGCGGACTGCTTGTGGCAGGTCGCGCATACCGCCGCGCCGGAACGGCCCCGAAGGCTCACGATGAGGGTCTTGTCCCCCTCGGCCTCCATGTGCTTCGTCCCGTCCCCGTGGCAGGTAGCGCAGACCGCATTGCCGGCCGCGCCGCCGTGGGCGGCGCGGTAGCCGCGCATGTGGGGATTACCCGCGAAGAACTTGGCCTCGTCGTGGCAGTCGGCGCACGCGGGGCCGGCCTCCACCTTCGCGGGAGCCGGTTTGGCTGGAGCCTGGGCCACCGCGGCCCCCGCCGTGAGTACGGCGAGGGCAGCGGCGGCGTAAGCCCCGTGCGAGAGGTGTTTCACGGCCTTTACTCGTCAGCGCGCGTGGACCACGTCGACTGCGTATGTGGCACCGGGCCCGTGGCAGGTTCCGCAGGCCTCGGCCGGGACGGTCGGGTTCTTCGGGAAGAACGCCGTGTTGATGAAGGCGTGCGCGAGGGCGTCCTTGCTGTCGTGACAGCCCGTGCAGGCGGCCGTCGCCGAGCCCATCGGCGAGAAGAAGTCGCGCTGCGTGATGACCGGGGCATTCGTGATCGGGAGCGGGAGCGTGTACGCCGCGGCGCTCACGTGGCACTTCAGGCAGTTCCGGCGGTCGCCGGGGTACACCACGTCGTTAAAGGTCGTCACGGCTCCGCCGAACCCGTAGATCGTGTAGTCCTGGGTGAGCGTGTCGCCCGAGTGGATGCGGTGGATCATGCGGGCGAAGCTGATCGACTCGGGTGGGTTCGCCGAGGCCGGACGCACCGGCGAGTCGTCGCCGTTCGGGTTGTGGCAGATGACGCAGTGCTCGATCGCGATGCGCTGGTTGCCGTGCGAGAAGAGGATGTCGAGCCGGTCGTGGCATGTGTTGCACTGCGCGAGCGTCACGAGCGTGCGGCGGGGTGTCAGAACGCCGGTGACGGCGATGTTGAAGGGCTGGTTCGGGGCGCCCTCGTTCTCCGTCGTCGGGCCCTTCGACGGGGCCGGGTTCAGTGTGATGGTGCGGCGCGTCTCGATGGACGCCGTCCACGTGCCCGTGGCCGTCGCCGGGATCGCGTTCGTGAACGTGTAGGTCGCGACGCCGGTCGAGGCGACGTACGTGGCCGTCTGGGCCGCTTCGCGGATGGGCTGGGCCGGCGGCGCGGCGGGCGGACCGTAGTCGAGCGTGTTGCCGCCGAGAATGATGGCGATCTGGCCGTTTGCGGAGACCTTGTAGACACCGGGATCGACGAACGAGCCGTCGCCGTTCGCGAGCTGGAAGGTCACGGTGATCTTCTTGCCGGCGCCGACGTTCGTCACGGAGAGGATCTTGGCCGTATAGCCCTTGAGCTGGGCCGACTTCAGCGGAACGACGTGGGCGTTCTTGATGCCGGCGTCCCACTCGACGTTGCCCTGGGGCTGGTGGCACGTGGTGCACGTGCCGTCGGCCGCCGGGCCGGCCGGGTGGTTCACGCCCGTGGTGAAGTTCACGTCGTCGTGGCACGAGCCGCAGGCCGCAACCGACGGGTACGTGTACCACACGGACGCCTGCACGGGCTTGGAGGCCGCGACCGTGCCCTCGTGGCAGAAGGCGCAGTTGCGGGTGTCCGCCTGCGGGTACTTGACGTCGGAGTAGTCGTGGACCGACTGGGCGTTCCCGATGATCTCGTACGGCGTTCCGGCCACGACGCTCGGAAGGTGCTCGCCGTCGTGGATCTTGTGGATCATGACCTTGAAGTCGACCGTGTTACCGGTGTCGGGGTCGACCGTCTGGGGCTGGTGGCAGAGGACGCAGAGCTTCACGTCCTGGCGCGAGCCGCCGTGGGCAGAGAGCGGATCGTGGCAGTTGTTGCAGCTCGTTGCCTGGTTGATCTTTGCCCACGTGTCTGCGACCGCGGCTCCGTCGGGCCGGAAGTCGTACTCGATGTTGGCGGTGTAGGTCTTGCCGCCGAGGATGTCGGCCGGCATGACGCGGTTGCCGTAAATGCCGATCGTCGTCGTCTTCGTCTGATCGAAGCCGGCCGGCAGCGCGGTCCCGAACGCGTACTTGTAGTGGCCCGTCTCGAGGTCCGTGTACTTGCCGCCCGTGTCCGTGCCGGCCTGGATGGCAGTGTTTCCGATCCTCGAAGGATCGGCAGGCGGAGCGGCCGTCGCGACGCGCGTCGTGTAGGCAGTGTAGTGACGCGTTGCCGGATCCCACCATGCCGCGATGAAGCTCGCTCCCGCCGCACCCGGCGTCAGAACGCCGAGACGGTCGATCGGCTGCCCCGCGCCGTCCGTGATCGTCACGTCCACGACGGGCTTGCGGTCGCTCCCGATCGTGACGCTGTTCACCTTGATGACGTAGCCCGGGCGGACGAATGTGGTCTGATCGGCCGTGAGATAGAACTCCCTCTGGGTCGCGTCATATGCGACAGGGGTCGCCTCACTCGCCACCGGGGAAGGGCCGGAATGCATCACCGGTGTCATGGGCACCGCGACGAGACCAGCGAGGAACGTGAGAGCCGTGCGTGATACCAGTGACATCGTCAGCCTCCTTGCCGGAAAAGAAAAACCTAAGAAACGTCAACGAACATGCGTTCGCGGGAAATGGCTGCTTTCATCCGTTCCTGAGGGTAGGGGCACGGCAGCCTGCAACGCTTTGATTCAGTTGCATCAAATTACTCCGAGGAACAAGCTTAAGAACTTCCCGGCTCCCCGGCCGCGAGACCGGGTTTTCCCCAAAAAGGCTCCGCGGGGCCGTCAACCGCCGGCTGTCAAGCCGAAGGCCGCCCGAAGCGCGGTTTCATGCGCCTTCACGGTGGCCGCGATGTCGCGAGGCGTGTGCGCGGTCGACACGAACATCGCTTCGAACTGCGCCGGGGCGACGAAAACGCCGCCAGCGAGAAGCGCGTGGAACCACTTCCGGAACGCTTCGAGGTCGGACGTCTTCGCGTCGTCGAAGTTCAGGACCGGGCCCGCCGTGAAGAACGGCGTGAGGATCGACCCCACGCGGTTGATCACGACGCGGTCCTCGACGCCGACCTTCCTCGCGGCGGCGTTCATTCCGCGCTCGAGCTCCACCGCGGCCTTTTCAAGCTTCGCGTAAACCGCGGGCGTGAGGGAATCGAGCATCGCCTTCCCGGCCGCCATCGCGAGCGGGTTTCCCGAGAGCGTCCCGGCCTGGTAGACGGGGCCGTCCGGCGCGATCCTCGCCATGAGATCCGAGCGGCCGCCATACGCGCCGACGGGCAGCCCGCCCCCGAGGATCTTGCCGAGGCACGTGAGGTCCGCCCGCACGCCGTACAGCTCCTGAGCGCCGCCTTTCGCGACGCGGAAGCCCGTTATGACCTCGTCGAAGAGCAGCAGCGCGCCCTCGCGATTCGCGATTGCGCGGAGGCCTTCGAGAAATCCCGACGCCGGCGCGACGACACCCATGTTGGCGGCGACCGGCTCGACCGCGATCACCGCGATGCGCTTCGGGTGCGCGGCGAAGAGGGCCTCGACGGAGGCCAGGTCGTTGTACCGTGCGGTCAGCGTGAGGCCGGCGAGAGACGCGGGCACGCCGGGCGAGCCGGGAATGCCGAGCGTCGCGACGCCGGAGCCCGCCGAGACGAGGAACGAGTCCGCGTGCCCGTGGTAACAGCCCGCGAACTTCAGCACGAGGTCGCGGCCCGTCGCGCCGCGGGCGAGGCGCACCGCGCTCATCGTGGCTTCCGTCCCCGAGGATACGAAGCGCACCTTCGCAATCGACGGGAAGGCCACCGTGACGCGCTCGGCCAGCTCGACCTCGCCCCTCGTGGGCGCGCCGTACGACGTGCCACGGGGCAGGGCTCTTCTCACGGCCGAGAGAATCGGACCATGCGCGTGCCCGAACACGAGCGGGCCGTAGGACATGACGAAGTCCACGTATCGGTTGCCGTCCGCGTCGATCACCGTGGCGCCGCGGCCCTTCTTCACGAAGAACGGCGTCCCGCCCACGGACGCGAACGACCTCACGGGAGACGACACACCCCCGGGCATGCGCTTTTTCGCACGGGCGAAGAGGGCCTCGGATTGAAGAGTTCTACGAGGACGCTTTCGGACCGGCTTCGCCTTCTGGGCAGACTGTTCGCTCATCGGTCGGTCGTATTTTCTTAGAAGGTGAATGAGGGTCGGCGCGTCAGGAGTGCCAGGACGAAACCCGCGGCGCCTGCGCAAGTCACCCTTCTAAGAAAATCTTTCGCCTTCTTTCTTTCTCTCGTTCTCTCTATCACGCCAGCCATTCCGCTGCTTCCCTCGCGTGATACGTGAGGATGAGGTCCGCGCCCGCGCGCTTCATGGACGTCAGGATCTCGAGCGTGACGCGCTTGCCGTCGATCCAGCCGTTCGCGGCGGCGGCCTTCACCATCGCGTACTCGCCGGATACGTTGTAGCAGGCGACAGGCACGTTCGTGGCCTCCTTGGCGGCGCGCACGACGTCGAGGTACGCGAGCGCGGGCTTGACCATGACGAGGTCCGCGCCCTCCTCGACGTCAGAGAGAACTTCCTTGATCGCCTCGCGCACGTTCGCCGGGTCCATCTGGTAGGCGCGGCGGTCGCCGAAGGACGGCGTCGACTCGGCGGCCTCGCGAAACGGGCCGTAGAAACCCGACGCGTACTTCGCGGCGTACGCGAGAAGCGCCACGTCGCGGTAGCCGGACTTGTCGAGAGCGGCGCGGATCGCCCCGACGCGCCCGTCCATCATGTCGGAGGGCGCGACGACGTCGGCGCCCGCCACCGCGTGTGCGAGCGCCTCGGCCGCGAGGATTGGGAGCGTCGCGTCGTTGTCCACGGTGTCGTGCGCGATGACGCCGCAGTGGCCGTGGTCCGTGTACTCGCAGAGGCAGACGTCCGTCATGACGACGGTCTTCGGGCTCTCGGCCTTGATCGCGCGCACGGCGCGGCAGACCGGACCCTCGGGATCCGCGGACGAAGTGCCCACCGCGTCCTTCTCCTCGGGAATCCCGAACAGGATCACGGAGAGGACTCCGAGCGAGGCGAGCGACTTCGCGTCCTTCGCGGCCAGCTCGGGCGACACGCGGTCGACGCCCGGCATGGACGACACCGGCTGTCGCACGCCGGCGCCGGGCACGACGAAGAGCGGCGCGATGAAGTCCGAAGGGGCGAGCGACGTCTCGCGCAGGATCGCTCGGAGGCTCTCGGAGCGGCGGAGTCGGCGATAGCGGTGGAGGGGGAAGCTCATCGTGTTTCCTTCCGAAGGACGTCGAGGAGTTCGGAGATGCGCGCGTGCGCCGGAATCGAAGGCGGAGGCAGCCCCCGGGCCGTGACGGCCCTGGCGGTTTCGGGCCCGAGCGCGCCCCATCTTACGTTCGGTTTTGGCGCAGCCGGCGGACCCAGAGCGGCGAGCAGCACGTCGAGGCCCGCCGTGGAACCCACGGCGACGGCCGCGAACCGGCCGGCGCGGAAATCGGAGAGGATCGAAGGATTCAGCTCGGACGAGGTCAGAGGACGCTTCTCGTAGACCACCGGAGCGACGAGCTGGATGCCGAGCGCGCGAACCTGTTCCAGCGGTTCGGGCGCCGCGTCGGAGCCGTGCGGCCAGAGAACGCGCACGAGAGAGGGAGCCGAAGACTTTCTTAGAAAGTGAACGACCCCCGCGGCACCGGGGGCCGGCGGAACGACGATCTGCGTCTCGGAAGCTCCACTGTAGGTTGACGCTTCGCCGGAAGTGCCGTCGAGCGGCCCGCCCGCATTCACCCTTCTAAGCAAATCCCCGGTGCCCTCCCCCACCGCCACCATCTGCGCGAAGGGGGCCCGGAAGAGAGGGAGCAGGTAGTTGATCGTCTCCTTCGAAGAGATCACGAGCGTCGCGCCGCGCGCGTCGAATGCGAGCGCCTCGGCGACGCCCTCGGGGCGCGGAACGACGGTGTGGGTGTAAAGGACGGTCACGTCCGAGGGCAGGGCGTCTTCGGAGCCGGCCGCGCCGGAGCGCAGGAGGAGGATTCTGCCGCTCACCCCGGTGTCCGCTCGCGCGCCGCGTCGATGAGTCGCGCGGCGCCGCGCCCGAGAAGGCGCTCGGCGAGGGCGCGGCCGAGAGAAGAAGAAGACGAAGAGGAAGATTTCTTAGAAGGTGAAGAGGGGGACGGCGGTGCGAACGGTTCGCTCAGCTCGTCCTCGAGGCACTCTCGCCCGTCGAGCGACAGCACACGAGCGCGCAGGACGAGCTGGCCACCTTCGAGCGTTGCACTCGCACCAACTGGTGCCCTGCACCCCCCTCTAAGAAATTGCAGAAGGTCGCGTTCGACCGCCGCGGCCGCTCGTGAGGGCGGGTCTTCCATCCGAGCCAGAATCTCTCGCGTCTCGGAGTCGTCCGCCCGGCAGCTGATTCCAAGGGCGCCCTGCGCCGGCGCTCCGAGCATCTCGTCCCGCTCCAGCCGGCGCGTGATGACGCCTCCCCTGCCGAGGCGGTCGAGGCCGGCGCACGCGAGGATGAGCGCGTCGGCGCGGCCCTCCTCGAGACGCTGGAGGCGCGTGTCGACGTTGCCGGCCATCGCGACCGTCGCGAGGTCGGGCCGGACTCTGAGGAGCTGCGACACGCGCCGGGGCGACGACGTGGCGACGCGTGCGCCGGGTGGAAGCGCGCTCACCGTCGTCACGCCCGGGTGACGCGATGCGACGACGAACGCGTCGCGCGGGTCCGCGCGCTCCGGCACGGCGGCGAGAACGACGCCGGGGGCGACGGCCGTCGGAACGTCTTTCAGGGAATGGACCGCGAAGTCGATCTCGTTTCGCTGGAGCGCCTCGTCGAGCGCGCGGACGAAGACGCCCGCGGCGTCACCGCCGGGCGGGGCCTTGCCCTCGCTCGAGAGCTGGTCGCCGTGCGTGCGGATGACGATCGTCTCGACGGGCCGGCCCGAGAGGAGCGCCAGCTCGGCCGCAAAAGCGCCCGACTGGGTGCGCGCCAGCGCGCTCGCACGCGTGCCCATCCGAAGCGGGCGCGCCGCGATGGCAGTGGTCATTTTTGCCTCTCGTCGAGGTGGAAAAGGGCGCGCACGGCCGCAGCGCGCTCGAGACGCTCCGAGCCGTCCCCTTCCTTCAGACCTACCGTCGGGTCGTGGAGGATGTGGGCCACGAGCGTTTCCGTGAGGCGCTCGACCGCGGCCCTCGCGGACGGGTCCAGCGCGGCGAGCCTGCTGGAGTGTTTCTCGAGCTCGGCGCGCCGGATGCTTTCGAGCTTTTCCCTCAGGCCGCGCACGACGTCGCCCTGCAGGAGTCCGCCCCACCACTCCTGGAATTTCCGGACGCTCTCCTCGACGATCGCCTCCGCGTGCGGCACCTCGCCCGCGCGCGCCCGCGAGTTCACCGCGGCCATCTCCTCGAGGGAATCGAGATCGTAGCGGTAGACGTCGGAGAGCTCACCCACCTCGGGCTCGACGTCGCGCGGTACGGCAAGGTCGAGAACGAGGAGCGGGCCGCGGCGCGGCGCGCCATGAAGAGCGGTGCGCAGAGCCCCGGCCGTGAGAACAGGCTCGGTCGCGTTCGTGGCGGAGAGGACGAGGTCGACGGCCGCCGCCGCCCGGGCGCGGTCTTCCCACCGCACCGCCCGGCCGCGGACAGCAGCCGCGAGGGCTTCACCGTTCTCGTGCGAGCGGTTCGCGACGAGAATCTCCGAGACGCCGTCGTCGGCGAGCAGCCGGGCCGTGAGCTCGGCCGTCTCTCCGGCGCCGATCAGGAGAACTTTCCTGCCTTTCAGCGACTCGAAGATGCGCCCCGCGAGGAGCAGCGCGAGACCCGCGACGGACGTCGGTTTCTGGCCGAGCGCCGTCTCGGCGCGGACGCGCTTGCCGCACTCGAGCGCGCTCATGAACAGCCGGTTCGTCACGGTGCGCACCGTGCCCGCCGCCGTCGCGAGGCGGTGAGCCTCGCGGATCTGCCCGAGGATCTGCGCCTCGCCCAGGACCATCGAATCGAGGCCGGCGGCGACGCGGAAGAGATGCCTCACCGTCGCGTCGCCATGGCCAGAGAGAGCCGTCCGGCGCAGCAGCGCGTCATCCACGCGGTGAAACCGCGAGAAGAACCCGGCGAGCGCGTCGAGCCCGTCCTCGCGGTCGGACATCCCATAGATCTCGGCGCGATTGCACGTGGACACGATCGCGCCCTCGGACAGGATGTGCTCCTGAAAGAGCCCGTCGAGCGCTGCGCGCGCCTTCTCCGGCGTGAAGGCGAGTCTCTCTCTCAGGTCGAGAGGCGCGGCGCGATGGTCCCATCCGACGAAGAGCAGGTTCATGACGTGAAATCGTGCAACTTGCTGACGAGGAGGTTGACGGCCGTATAGGAGAGCAGGACGAGCACGAACCCGGCGATCGAGAGCCGGGCCGTCGAGACGGGCGCGGCCCCCCGATGCGCACGCACGAGAACGAACACGTAGAACGCGAGCGTCGCGAGCGCGAACCAGATCTTCGGGTCGAGCGCCCACAGCGGGTGCTCTCCTCTCCACATGCGCGACGCCCAGAAGAGACCGAGAAGAACTCCGACCGTCAGGGAGAGGATGCCCAGGGAAAGCGACGTGCGGTTCGCGCGCTCGAGGTACGAGAGACTCGGGAGCCGCGAGGCGGGGCCCGTGAAAGCGCGCTTCTTGAGCGATCGCCCCACGACCACGTAGAGCAGCGAGAGCGCGCAGGCGACCGCGAATGCGGCGTACGCGAGCATGTTGAGCGTGACGTGGAGGGCGAAGATCGGGCCCTTCAGCTCCGGCGCGTCCTTGTGAACGGGCGTCGTCTGCACGACCGCGAGCAGGAGGAACACGAGGGCTGCGGGCATCAGGAAGGGCCCGAGGGAGCGGTCCCGGTGGCGGAACTCGAGGACGATGTTCAGCACGGCGAGAAAGAAGCCGAAGAGCTTCATCGAGCCGAGAAGGTCGCGGTACGGCACCGTGTGAAGCGCAAGAGAGCGCGCGTAGAGCGTGCCGAAGTTGCAGGCGGCGCCGAGGACCGCAAAGGCGGTCGCCGACCGGCCGACCCACGCGGCCGTCCGGAAAAGCGACGTCGTGTAAAGAACCGCCGAAAGGGCGTATGCGACGAGGGCCACCCACCCGAGAGTCGAAGCGATCTGCGCGGCCCCGGTCACATCGGCGATTATAGGAACCCCCGGTGGGCGAGGGTCAGTGCGGATGCATCAGGGAAACCTCACGGCCGGAAGTCGTCCCGGGCTTCCACTCGAGCGTCCTCTCGTGGACCGGCGCAGGGCCCTGACGATTCGCCGCGCATCGCGATGTTAACCTCCCGCGCCATGCCCGCCAACGCTCCGGGACCGTCCCGACGGCGCTTCATCGACGCCGCCTTCGGCCGGCCGACGGATCTCCCGCCCGTCTGGCTCATGCGCCAGGCCGGACGCTACCTGTCCGAGTACCGCGAGGTCCGCAAGCGACTCAAGTTCCTCGAGCTTTGCGCGGACGTCCCGGCCGCCATCGAGGTGTCGCTCCAGCCTTTTCGGCGCTTCGGCATGGACGGCGTCGTCTTTTTCTCCGACATCCTGATCCCTCTTCCGCCCATGGGCCTCGAGGTCCGGCTCGACGAGGGAGGGCCGCAGCTTCCGAGCCCGGTCCGTACGGCGCAGGACGTGGCGAGGCTCCACGATTTCGATCCCAACGTCGACACCGCGTTCGTGACGGAGATCCACCGCGGCCTCAAGAGGATCGTCCACGACACGGCGGCCACGATCGGGTTCTGCGGGGCGCCCTGGACGCTCGCGACGTACGCGATCGAGGGAGGCTCGTCGAAGTCGTTCGCCACGGTCAAGGCGATGATGCACCGCGAGCCGAAGGTGCTCGAAGAGCTTCTCGCGAAGCTCGCCGACGCCTGCGGCAAGTACCTCGCCGCGCAGATCGAGGCCGGCGCCGACGTCGTCCAGATCTTCGACTCGTGGGCGGGCGAGCTCTCGCGCGCCGACTACGACCGCTTCGCGCGCCCCGCGACCGAACGGCTCGTGTCGCACCTGCCGCGGCGCTCACAGGTGCCCGTCGTCCTCTTCGCCTCGGGCTCGGCGCATCTCGTCGACTCGTTCGCGCAAATGCCGGTCGACGTCCTGTCCATCGACTGGAAGCTCCCGCTCGACGAGGCAAGGAGGCGCGCGAACGGCAAGGCGCTGCAGGGCAACGTCGACCCCGGCGTCCTCCTCGGAACGCCGGAGGGCGTGAGGGAGGCCGTATTCGCCGCGCGCCGCGCGGCCGGCCCGGTCGGCTACATCGTGAACCTCGGCCACGGCATCCTTCCGTCCACGCCGCCCGAGAACGTCGCCGCCTTCGTCGCGGCCGCGCGCGCGCCGCTGCCGGCCTGACCGGTCGACCGGGTCCTTCGTGCACCGGCACCGGACTCGGAAACCGACGCGCCGGTGCTAACCTCGCGCGCGTGAGCGCGATCCCGATCCGCCTGCGCGGCGAGACGCTCCCGATGACGACGGAGCTGCTCGACAAGTACAACGTCCAGGGCCCGAGGTACACGTCGTATCCGACGGCGCCGGAGTGGACCGATTCCTCCCCCGCGGATTACGAGGCCGCATGCGCCCGCGCGAACGCGAAGGGGTCGCCGGTCTCCCTCTACGTCCATCTCCCCTTCTGCGACGAGCAGTGCTGGTTCTGCGGCTGCTTCATGAAGATCGTCCCGAAACCCGACCGCGCAGGCGACTCACGCGAGGAAATCGAGCCCTACCTGGCGGACGTCCATCGCGAGATCGACATCCTCGCGTCACACCTCGATCGCGCGCGAGAGATCAAGCAGGTGCACTGGGGCGGCGGCACGCCGACGTACCTTTCGCCGAAGCAGGCGGACCGGCTCGCGCAGCACGTCCTCGAGACGTTCCGGCCCGCCGCGGACGCGGAAGTCGCTGTCGAGGTGGATCCGCGCGTGACGACGCCGGAGCACCTCGCCGTCCTGAAGAACCGCGGCTTCAACCGCGTGTCGATGGGCGTGCAGGACTTCGACCCCGAGGTGCAGGAGCTCGTGAACCGCGTCCAGCCCTTCGAGATGACGAAGACGCTCGTCGAGGCCGCGCGCGCCCTCGGCTACGCCTCCGTGAACCTCGACATGATCTACGGCCTGCCCGGCCAGAAGCGCGCGGGCTTCGAAAAGAGCGTCGAGGACATCATCTCGCTGCACCCGGACCGCGTCGCGATGTACTCCTACGCGCACGTACCCTGGCTCAAGCGGCCGCAGCGCGTTCTGGCGGCCCATCTGCCGGAAGGCACGGAGAAATTCGCGATCTTCGTCTCCGGCATCGAGCGTTTCACCGCGGCGGGCTACACGTACATCGGCATGGACCACTTCGCGCTGCCGCACGACGAGATCGTCAAGGCGCAGAAGAACCGCACCCTCTACCGCAACTTCCAGGGGTACACGACGCACGCCGGCTGCGATCTCTACGGAATTGGGGTCTCGGCGATCGGCTCGATCGACGACATGTACGTCCAGAACACGAAGGACTACGCCGCCTACCACCAGGCGGCGGAAAAAGGACGCTTCTCGACCGTCAAGGGGCACCGGCTCACGGGAGCCGATTTCCTCAGGCGCGACGTCATCACGCGGCTACTCTGCCACTGTGTCATCGACAAGCGCGCGATCGAACGCGCGTACTCCCTTCGTTCGTTCGACGAGACCTTCGCCTCGGCTGCGGCGCGGCTTCCAGAGTTCGTCGCGGACGGGATGGTCGAGCTGACGCCGGACGAGATCCGCGTCACGACGCTCGGGCGGATCTTCATCCGGAACGTGGCCATGCTGTTCGACGCCTATCTCGAGCAGAAAGCTCCCGACGCGCCGAAGATCTTTTCCCGGACCCTGTGAGCGGCGAGAAGCTGGGGGTCCTTCTCGTCCAGCTCGGAGGGCCGGAGAGCCGCGAGGAGCTCAAGCCATTTCTCTACGAGCTTTTCGTGGACCCCGAGATCCTCGGCATCCCGTTCGCACCCCTGAGGAAGCTCGCGGCCTGGACCATCGCGACCCTTCGCGCGCCGAAATCCGCCGAGATCTACGAACGCATCGGATGGTCGCCGATCCGCCGCTGGTCCCAAACGCAGGCCCGGCTTCTCGAGGAGGCGCTCGCCCTCCGGACGGAGGCGGGCACCCGGACGCCCGCCGTGCGCGTCGGCATGACGTGCTCGGCGCCCACCGTGGAGACCGCTCTCGGGGAGCTGCGCGCCGCGGGAGCCACGCGGCTCCTCGTCCTGCCGCTCTATCCCCAGTACTCCGTGACGACGACGCGCGGCTCTTACACCCGCGTCTCGCGTGCGCTCGCCGCGATGGGCTGGGCGCCGGAATGCCGGCACGCTCCCGACGCGTGGTACGACGAGCCGGGTTTCATCGCGGCTCACGTGGACCGCATCCTCGCCGCGGCCACCCTGCTGCCGGACAAGGATCCCGCAAGGACCGTGGTTCTCTATTCGGCGCATTCGCTGCCCGTCAAGACCTTGACGAAAGAGAAGGACCCGTATCCGCGCCACATCGAGGAGACCGTCCGGTTGATCGACGCGGCGCTCGGGAACCGCTACCGGTCGCGCCTCGGTTACCAGTCGAAGGTCGGCCCCGTCGAATGGCTCGGCCCTTCGACCCCCGACGTCCTCAAAGACCTCGCGAAGGCCGGCGAGAGACAGGTGCTCGTCGTGCCGGTCGCCTTCGTGTCGGACCACGTCGAAACGCTCTACGAGATCCGGCTGCTCTTCGGCGACGAGGCGGCGCGCCTCGGCATCCCGCATTACGCCGTCGCCGAGGGCCTCAACGACCACCCGGCCTTTATTCGCGGCCTCGCCGACATCGTGGGAAAGGCCGCCGCGTGACGCGCATCGTCATCCTCGGAGGCGGGATCGCGGGCCTCACGGCCGCGTTCCGGCGCGCGAGCGCGGGCGAGACGATCGTCCTCGAGGCGGGACCACTGGCGGGCGGCTCGATCCGGACGATTCGGGAGGACGGGTTCACGCTCGAGTGCGGGCCGAACACTTTACGTACGACCGCGGCCGCCGAGCGCCTCCTCGCCGATCTCGGCCTCGAGCCCGAAACCGTCAAGGCCGACAGCAAGGCTCCGCGCTGGATCGTGCGCGGCGGCTCGCCTCGCGCGGTCGTGCCCGGCCCCGCGGCTCTCTTCAACAAGGTCTTCACGACGAAAGGGAAGCTGCGCCTCCTCAAGGAGCCCTTCGTCGCGCCGCGGCCCGCGTCTCTCGAGGACGAGAGCGTCCACTCCTTCTTCGCGCGGCGGTTCGGCGAGGAGGCGGCGGTTTACGGCGCGGGGCCGATGGTGTCCGGCGTCTACGCGGGCGATCCCCGCTCGCTTTCGATGCGCTCGGCGTTCCCCCGCCTCTGGGAGGCGGAGGGCGCAGCCGGAAGCGTCATAAGAGGACTTCTTAGAAAGAAAGAAAAGAAAGGCGGCGCGGCGGCTCCCGCGCGCCATCGAGCGAGAACTCTCACCTTCAACGGCGGCCTCTTCACGCTCATCGAAACCCTTCAGAGCCGCTTGAGCGAGCGACCCGGCTTCCGTCTGGAGTTGAACGCGGCCGTCGTCGCGATCGAAGGGCCGCGCACACCCGGCCCGCCAGGCCGCCGTTGGACCGTGCGCACCGCCGACGGGCGGGCTTTCGACGCCGACGTCCTCGTGTCGACGCTCTCGGCTCCTGCGGACGCCCAGCTCCTCGACGGCGTCCTGACGCGCTCGGCCGCCGCCCTCGCTCTCTTACCGTCCTCGCCCGTCACCGTTGTCATGCAGGCCTATCGCGCGCCGGTTTCGCCGCAGGACGCTCCGCACGGGTTCGGCGGGCTCATCCCGCAGGTGGAGGGATTCCGCTCCCTCGGCATCCTCTATCCGGCCTCGCTCTTCACCGGGCGGGCGCCCGAAGGCTTCGTTCTCACGACGTCGTTTCTCGGCGGAGCTCTCGACCGGGCGCTCGCGAGCGCGCCCGACGCGGAGCTCCTCGCGGTCGCCTCGACGGAGGTTGCGCGGTTCTTCCCGCGCCTCGGCCCGGCCACGCGCTCGTGGATCGCGCGGTGGCCGGAGGCGATCCCGCAGCTTCCGCTCGGCCATCACCGCACCCTCGCGGCGCTCGAGCAGGACCTCTCCGCTCTCGACGCGGTGGCGCCCGGGGCGCTACACGTGACGGGCGGCTTTTGCGACGGCATCGCCCTCGGTGAGCGCATTGCGAGCGGCGAGACGCTCGGCAGGACGCTCTAGAATCCGCACGCGGGCGTGACCCCTCGCGGCCACCGCTGAGCGCTAGCCCGCCTCCGCCACGGCCGCCTTCACCGCCGCGATGACCTCGTCGACCTGCGCGTCGGTCATCGCGGGCCAGAGCGGGATCGTGATCGTGGAGTCGCCGATGCGCTCGGCCTCCGGGAACATGCCGCGGCGGAAACCGAAACGCTCCTGATAGAACCTCGTGAGGTGGACGGCCCGGTAGTTCACCGCGACGCCAACGCCCCGCGCCTGGATGCCGGCGAGAACGGCGTCGCGCTTCCCCGGATCCACCCAGATCGTGAAGAGGTGGCGCCCGGACGTCATGCCCTGAGGCACGATCGGGAAGGAAACGCCCGGCGTCTCGCGGAACGCAGCCTCGTAGCGGCGGCAGATCTCCTCGCGGCGCTCGAGGCGTTTCGCGAGCTTCGGAAGCTGCGGCAGAAGGAGCGCCGCGTTCACGTCCGAGAGGTTGTACTTGTAGCCGAGGCGCTCCATGTCCCAGTGCTGGTATTTGCCGGCGTACCGGTCGGCCGCGTTCTTCGACATGCCGTGCGAGCCGAGCTGCCGCATCAGGCTCTTCTTCGCCCCCTCGCGCGCCGTGATCGCGCCGCCCTCGCCGCACGTGAGGTTCTTCGTCGCGTAGAAGCTGAAGCAGCCGTAGTCGGCGAGCCGCCCGGGCCCGAAGCCGTCGCGGCGGCCCTCGACGCAGTGCGCGGCGTCTTCGACGAGCACAAGGCCGTGGCGGTCGGCGAGACTCCGGAGCGCGACCATGTCGGCCATGAGGCCGTATAGGTCGACGGCGATGATCGCCTTCGTACGCGGCGTGATCGCCGCCGCGACGGCGGCGGGGTCCATGTTCGCGGTCGCGGGATCGACGTCTACGAAAACCGGCGTCCCGCCCGCGTATACGATCGCATTCGCCGAGGACAGAAACGTCATCGGCGTCGTGATGACCTCGTCCAGAGGGCCGACGCCCGCCGCGAGCATGGAAAGATGCAGGGCGGCCGTGGCGTGCGCCGTGCACACGACGGCGGGCACACCGAGATACTCCTCGAAGGCCTTCTCGAAGGCATAGACCCTCTGCCCCGTCGTGAGGAAGAGGGAATCGAGAACGTCGCGGACGGCGGCTTTTTCCTCTTCCCCGAGGGAATGGCGATAGAAGTCGACGGCCATGCGAGCCTCAGCGCGGCGTGGCAGGCGCCTGGCCCGCGAACGCGTCGAGCGTCTCCTTCACCGCGCGCGGAACATCCTTCGGGAACCCGGAGCCGGCTCCCGGCCACTCGACGACCATGGGTTGAAACCCCTGCTGGCGAAGAAGCTCGATGCCGCGCCGGGTCGCGGCGACCTCGGCCGGCGCCGCGTCGCGCGAGAACCCGAGGAAGAGGCGCGCGCCGCGAAGCCCGGCGGGGTGCGGCGCCGCACCGGGATCGAACGGTCCCCCGATCGAGCCGACGCCCGCGAACGTGCCCGGCGCGCTGTGCGCGGCGGCCGTGAAGGCCTCCGTGCCGCCCCGCCCCACGCCCACGAGGAGCACAGGAAGCTTCTGGTTTCCGGCCTTCCGGCGCGCGGCGTCCACGGCCGCGTCGATCGCCTTCGCGGCACGGTCCGCCGAGCCCCAGCCGAACCGCTTCTTCGCCGAGCGGCCGGGCCCGCGCGGAGCCGCGACGCAGAGATGGTGCGACAGCGCGAGGTCCGTGAAAGGCCCGCTCACGGTGAAGGGATCGGACTCCTTATCGTGGAGGAGGAGAAGGATCGCAAGGGCGCCGTCCTTCGGCAGAAGGAAAACGCCTTCCTTCACCGCCGCTGCGTCTCCGAAGGCGCGGTTTTTCGCCGCTCCCGAGACGATCGCGGAAAACTTCGGCCTGCCACGAAGGGCCGCGAGATCGGGATCCTTCTCGAGCGAAACGCCGTCGTCGAACCCCGCGGCAATGGCCTTGTCGAGCCGGGCGAAGGCCTGGTCGACGCGTCCGGCGCGCGCGTCGAGGCAGGAGAGGTTGTAGGCGGCCGTCGGCAGCTCGCCGAGCTTCCACGCGCGCTCGAAGAAGACGCGCGCGCGGTCGAGCTGGTTCGCGTTCACCGCGGCGAGGCCGAGGCGCTCGAGCTCGAAGGGGTCGGTCGACGCGCCTTTGAGAACGCGCATGTCCTCGACTTTCGCCTCGGTGCCCCCCTTCGGGGCAGCGCTGCCCGTCGAGACCTGGAGCCCGGCGGTCGTGGCCGGCGAGGGCTTTCCCGCGGGCTTGCCCGTCTGCGCGGCCGCGGCGAGAGAAACGAGGACGGCGGCCGCGAACGCGGCGAAAAGAGCCTTCATCCGATCGATTGTACGGGGAGCCGCGTCAGGACGGGCGGCGCAGCTTCGCGGCAAGTCCGCGCCGATAGAGGATGCGCATCGCGCGGCGCAGGACCGAAAGGACGCGCGGGTCATACGGGAACGCGAGCTTCTTCGCGAGAAAGCGGTCGACGGGCGCCAGGACGGGCCTCCGCGTCGTGATCGCCTCGATGCGCGTCCACTGTCTCAGGCCCTCGACGCCGTGCCGCACGCCGAGGCCGCTCGAGAGCCACCCGCCGAGAGGCGACTCGACGACGAAGTAGTTCACGAGGACGTCGTTCACGATCGCCTGGCCCGACCGCAGCCGGCGCGCGAAGGCTTCGGCCTTTTCCGGCGGCCCGAACACCGTCGCGTTGAGGCCGAGGTGTGTGTCGTTCGCGAGGCGCAGCGCCTCGGCATCCTCCCAGAAGCGCATGACGGGGACGAGCGGGCCGAACGTCTCCTCGCGCATGACTTCCATGTCGTGCGTCGCGCCCGACAGGACCGTGGGCTCGAAAAAGAGACCGGGACCGTTCCCGCGACGCGCGCCGCCGATGAGGACGCGCGCGCCTTTCGCTTTCGCGTCGGCGATTTGCCGCTCAACGACCTCGATCTGGCGCGCGAACGTCACGGCGCCGAGGTCGTGCGCGCCTCCCGACGGATCCGGTGTCGTCTGGCGGAGCGCCGCTACGCGCGACACGAGAAGCTGCTCGAAGCGGTCCGCGACGGAGGCGTGCACGTAGATGCGCTCCGTGCGGATGCACACCTGGCCCGAATGGATGAAGCTCGACCACGCCGCGGCCTCGGCCGCCCTCTCGAGATCCGCGCCGGGGAGGACGACGAACGGCGACTTGCCGCCCAGCTCGGTCACGCACGGGATCAGCCGCTCCCCGCAGCGCGAGGCGATCTTCCGGCCCGTCGCGACGGAACCGGTGAACATGACGGCGTCCACGAGGTCCACGAGCGCGGCCCCCGCCGCGCCCCGCCCGGTGACGACCTGGAAGACGTCCGGCGGATTCCCCGCGTTCGCCCAGAGGTCGCGCAGCACGCACGACGTGAGGGGGGTGACCTCGGAGGGCTTGAGGACGACCGTGTTGCCGGCCAAAAGCGGCGCGACCGCATCAGCCGCGTTGTTCAGGATCGGAAAGTTCCACGGCCCGATGACGCCCACGACGCCGAGCGGATGCCGCACGAGGCGCGTCTTTTTCGTGAGGAAGAGGTGCGGATTCCGGGTCTCTTCGGCGAGCGCGCGGCGCGAGAGCCTCGTCATCGCCCGAATCAGCTCGCAGAGGTAGAGAACTTCGATCCCCTCGGCCTCGTGCCGGGGCTTGCCGCTCTCCCTCACGAGAGTCTCGGGCACGAGCGGCGTGTCGAGGATGAGATCGCGCCACTTCAGGAGCGCCTCGATACGCACCTCGAGCGACGCCGCGGCCCAGGACGGAGCCGCCTCGCGGGAGCGCACGACGGCCACGGCAACTCCCGCGGCATCGAGGTCGGGGACCTCGCCGGCGAGCTCGCCCGTCGCGGGACACGTCACGCGCAGGGTCGCCACGTCCGGTCTCTCGATCTTCGGAACCTCGACGGTGACGCTCATGGGCCCATCCTATCGTCGGGGTTCTTTGGCCGCCTCGCGCGCCTTTGGAAGCTGCGCCTCGTGCAGCGTCGCGGGCCATTCCGCGAGCGGCAAGGACGCGAGGCGCGCGTACTCCGGGCGCACGCCCGCACGCAGCACCTGCCCGAGGATCTCGCGGGCGAGCGTTTCGTTCCCCGAATCGCGCGCCGCGAGCGCGAGGACCATCCCGAAATCGGGGGCGCTCCGCTGGGCGGGAGGCAGCGAGCGCACGAAGTCCAGAAACGTCTCGCGCTTCCCCGCGAGCCGGTACGCCTCCGCGAGCGCGGTGACCGTCTGCGGCGAGGGCACGCGCCGGTAGAGCTCTTCCGAGAACTCGATCGCGCGGTCCGCGCGGCGCATGTCCTGAGCGCGGAGCGCCTGGTCGTAGAGGCAGTCGATGAAGGCGAGAACGGTATCCGGCTGGTCGGCGCGCCGCGTGAGCGACATGCCGAGATGCGGCCAGCGGAAAGGCGACGTCAGGAAGACGAGCGCGCTGGGAGGAATCGCCTGCTCGGGCGGCACCGCCATCTCGAGACCCGGGCGGTCCGTCCGCCACGGAGGCGTCTTCAGCGCGGCGAGAACGTCGCCCCCCGCGAGCCGGCGCGCGAGGAGCCACGCCGTGACCTTGATCGGCGAGAGCTCCGCGTGGTTCGCGACGTCGAACCACTGGCCGAGACGCGGCGTCTCACCCGCGGCGCGCAACACGGCGTACGGGGCGTAGGCGCGCGTCTCGGCCTCGGTGAGAGGCTTCTGAGGAAGGACCATGTAGTACCAGGTCGTCGGGCCGTCGGGCTGCAGGACGCCCAGCGCGTTCACGGCCACTCCCAGCCCGAAGAGGACCGTGAACGCCGCGGCCGGCAGGGCCGGCGCCGCGACGGCCGCCGCGGCCGCGAGAAGGGGGACGAGCGGCACGAGGAGGCGCGGTCCCCATCCAGACGCGCCGTCCCAGGACCACCACGCTGCCGTCGTCAGGAGCAGGAACGCCGCGAACCCCGCGAGGGCGAGCCCGAGGACGCGCCGTGCCCTCGCCAGGCGGACGAGACCCCACACCCCGAGGAGCGCCAGCGGAAAATAGAGGAAGAGCCCCTTGTTCGGGCCGACCGTCAGCCGCCAGAGGCCGTCGAGCGGGGCGTGGCTGAAAGGCTCACCGGCGTAAGACGCGAACGGTCTTCCGAAGCGCACGATCTCGAACGCGAGCCAGAGCGCGGCGAACGGCGCGGCGCCCGCGAGGAACGCCAGCACGCGCGCGACGCGCCTCCCGCGCGGCGCCTCGAGGACGACGACGGCGAGGACGAGGGGCGGGAGAACGACGAAGACGGACTTCGAGAGGAGCGCAAAGGCCGCGAGCGCCCCGGCCCCGGCCGCCAGGGGGCCTTCCCGCCGCGCGTCCGGGCGGCCCGCGAGGGCCGCGCACGCGAACGCGCCGCCGACGCACGCCGCCTGAAGCGGCTCGGACCAGTCGGACCCCGCGTAGGCCCACAGGGGCGACGAGATCGCGGCGGCGAGGCAAGCGCGGCGCGTTCCTTTAGGTCCCACGCCCACGGCGCGTGCGAGCAGGCCCGCTGCGCCGGCCGCGAGGAGGACCAGCAGGATCTGCTCGAGGACGAAAAGCGTCTGCGAAGAGCCCAGTCCGAAAGCGTTCTCGAAGGGGCCCGCGAGCGCCGTGAGCGGAACACGAACGAGCGACGGGCCCATTCCGTACCGCGTCACGGCGTCCCCGGCGGGCCGCGCGATGTCGACCGGGTGGCCTCGCGCGATCCCGATCTCGCCGAGAGCGGACATCGAGTAGGCCGTGCGGGTCATGATCTGCCCGTCAGTGACCAGGCCGAAGACGCGCTCGTCCGTCGTGAACGCGATCACGAAGGCCGCGACGCCGAGCGCGAAGAGGACGGGGCGGCGGTCGGCCAGCGGCGTCATGGAAGCAACGACACGCGTGGATCCAGTATATCGGAGGCGACCGGAACGTCTCCGGACGCTACAATGACGGAGGATGACCGCTCCCGCGGGGAAATTCTCGGATCACCTTTCCGACGTCTACTTCGCCGACTTGAAGCTCCCGCACGCGGTGAGCGCGGGCATCGCCGGATGCGGATTCGTCCGGGCGACACCCATCCAGGCGGCGACGCTTCCCCTTCTCCTCGCCGGTCAGGACGTCGCCGCCCAGGCCCAGACCGGCACCGGGAAAACGGCCGCGTACCTCGTGGCGATCTTCACGCGCTTCGTGAGGACGAAGCGCCACAAGGCGTCTCCCAACCCGCGCGCGCTCATCGTCGCGCCCACCCGCGAGCTGGCCGTGCAGATCCAGGAGGATGCACGCGCGCTTGGACACTTCGTGAAGATGCGCATCGTGACCGTCTTCGGCGGCATCGACTACGGCCGCCAGCGCGACCAGCTCCGCGCAGGCTGCGACCTCCTCATCGGAACCCCGGGGCGCCTCCTCGACTACGAGCAGCAGGGCGCGACGTCGTTCGGCGAGGTCGAGTCGCTCGTCATCGACGAAGCGGACCGCCTGTTCGACCTCGGATTCATCAAGGACCTGAGGCGCATTCTCCGCCGCTGCCCGCCTCCCGGCCGCCGGCACTCGATGCTCTTCTCGGCCACGCTGTCGCTGCGCGTGATGGAGCTGGCGTACGAGCACTTGAACGACGCGCGGAAAATCGAGATCCGGCCCGAGCACATCACGGCCGACCGTGTCACGCAGGTGCTCTACCACGTCTCGCAGCGCGAGAAGATTCCCCTCCTGCTCAACCTCCTGAGACGCGAGGGCGTCGAACGCACGATGCTCTTCGTCAACACGAAGCGTTTTGCCGAGCGCCTCGTTTCGAACCTCGAGAGGCACGGCTTCCGCATAGGCGCGCTCACCGGAGACATCCCGCAGCCGCGGCGCCTGAAGATTCTTCAGGACTTCAAGAGTGGCGCGCTGCCGCTGCTGGTGGCCACGGACGTGGCGTCGCGGGGGCTCCACATCGACGGCGTCACTCATGTCATCAACGTGGACCTTCCCCAGGATCCCGAGGACTACGTCCACCGGATCGGGCGCACCGCGCGCGCCGGCCAGTCTGGCAAAGCGATCTCGCTCGCCGACGAGGACTACGTGTTCTCGCTCGACGCGATTCAGCGCCTCATTGGAATGAAGATCCCCGTGGAGCACCCCGACGAGGCGCTCTTCGCGCCCGCGAAGCCGAAGCCCGAGAGGACCGAGAAAGCCGCGGCGCCTTCGGCGCCGGAGATTTCTTCAAAGGTGGAACAGGCGGCGGCCGCGCTTCCCGACCGGCCGCGCTCCGCGGCGGCGCCAGAGCCGAAACGCATCACGGAGAGCGAGCCCGCTGCCGCGGCCCCACCTACATCCGAAGAAATCCCCGTCTCCCTCTCTTCTTCCGTCTCTTCACTCGAAGAATCTTCTTCCGAAACCTCCGGCTCCCTCTTCGCCGATTTCTGGACACGCGAGGCGTTCGGGCTCGAGGTGCCGCACGGAGGCTTTGGTGCGGAGCCCGCGGAGCCTTCGCCCCCGTCTTCGGCAATGCCTGCCAAACGCCGGAGGCGCCGCCGCGGACGCCGCATCGCCGGCCGTGTCGAAGCGGCCGCGCCGGCCTGAGCCACGCCGATGCCGTATGCGAGTCTCGGCGGGCGCCGCTTCTACTACGAAGTCGGCGGCGAAGGCGAGACGGTCCTGTTCCTGCACGGCTCGTTCGCCGACGCGGATCTCCTCGAGGCGCCGGCCACCGCGGTCTCCTCGGGCTTTCGCGCGCTGCGTTTCGATCGAAGGGGCCACGGGCGCTCGAGCGACGCGCCCGAACCGCTGTCCCTCGCGGACGAAGCGGCGGAGATGGCGGCCCTTCTCGACTGGTTCTCGACGGAGAAAACGCATCTGTTCGCCCACGACGACGGCGCCGAAGTCGCGGTCCAGTTCGCGCTCGACTTCCCGGCCCGGACGCTCTCCCTCGCGCTCCTCGCGCCCACGCTGGAGGGTTTTCCGTGGAAAGACCAGACGCTCGCGGCCCGGCGCGACCTTCTCTCGGTTTTCGCGCGCTCGCCGCGGGCGGCGATGGAGGAAAAATGGCTCACGTCGCCTGCCTTCGACGTGGTGCGCGCGCTGGAAGGGCCCTTCGAGCGCCTTCAGACCCTCTACGGCCGGGCACGCGTCGCGGGCGGGTCGCTCGCGCGGCCCGCGCATCCCGGGCCGACGCAGGCCGAGAGGCTCGGCGAGATCCGCACGCGCACGATCGTCCTCGTGGGCGACCGCGAGGACTCCGAGCGGCTGCGCTGCGCGGCCGCGATCGTCCAGGGCATTCGCGGGGCGGAAGGGACGACGTTCGCCGGCGCGTCCCGCTTTCTGCACATCGAGGACCCGCACCACGTCATGCGGCGGCTGACGGACTTCTACATTCCACCAGAGGAATAGAAGATCAAAGAATGCTCTTCAGAAATTCCTTGTTCGTCTTCGTCTTCGCGAGCTTCGAAAGCAGGAGCTCCATCGCGTCGATGGGCTTCACCGAGGAAAGGGCCCGGCGGAGCTTGTGGATCTTCGGCAGCTCGTCCGGGTCGTAGATCTTCTCCTCCTTGCGGGTGCCGGAAGCCGGGATGTTGATGCACGGGAAGATGCGCCGCTCGAAGAGGCCACGGTCGAGGATGATCTCGCTGTTCCCGGTGCCCTTGAACTCCTCGAAGATGACGTCGTCCATCCGGCTGCCGGTGTCGATGAGGCACGTGGCGATGATCGTGAGCGAGCCGCCCCCCTCGTGATTGCGCGCGCCGCCGAAGAACCGGCGGGGCTTCTCCATCGTACGGGCGTCGATTCCACCCGAGAGAATGCGGCCGCTTCCGCGCTGCTCGTTGTTGTATGCGCGGCTCATGCGCGTGATCGAGTCGCAGAAGATGACGGCGTCGTGGCCGATCTCGACGAGGCGCTTGGCCCTCTCGAAGCACGCTTCGGAAACGGCGATGTGGTGCGCCGCGTTGAGGTCGCTCGGCGAGGCGACCACCTCGCCCGTGATCGACCGCTGCATGTCGGTGACCTCCTCGGGGCGCTCGTCCACGAGGAGCATGAAGATCTTCACGTCCGGGTCGTTCTTCGCGATGGCGTTCGCCATCGTCTTCAGGAGAAAAGTCTTGCCCGCCTTCGGGGGCGCGACGATCAGACAGCGCTGACCCCGGCCGATCGGCGCCACGAGATCCAGGACGCGGCCGGAGATCTCATCCGGCGCGGTTTCCATCCGGAGCCGCCGGTCGGGGTCGACCGACACGCCCTTGTGGAACTGGATGTACTTGCCGCGATAGTCCGCCGGCTCGAGGCCCTCGATCGAGACCACCTTCTGGACGATGGCACCCTTCGGGCCTCGCGAGACGGCCTCGGCCTCGACGAGAAGGCCGTCCTCGAGGTCCTCGGACTCGACGAGGAACTTCGGAAGAAACGGATCTCCACGCTCGGAGAAGTACGTTTCCGAGGAGACGAGCGTGCCTGAATGGTCACCGTGGAGCTTGACGACTCCCTTGACCGCCGTGCGCGGCTGGTTCGCGACGGCGGCCGGCTCGACGCGCGGCGCGTAACGGCCCCTCGCCTCTGGAGCGACGCCCTCCGGCGAGATCACGCCCGCTCCTTCGCCCGGGGCTCCGGGGCCGCGCCCGCGTCCGCGCCGCCGGCGCCGGCGCCTGCGCCGGCGATAGGGATCAAATGCGTTCTGGGCGGCATCGCCCTCCGCGGCGGGCCGCGCTTCGCCACCCTCGCCGCCGTCCGCGGCCTCTCCCTCGCCGCTCTCGCCACCAGGGAAATCGGTCTCGAATTCGCCCTCCGGGACGTCGGCGTCGCCCGCTTGCGGGTCGCCGGACGCCGTCAGGATTCGATCCTTCGGGTCCATCTCGCTCAAATTGATCCTCCGGGGTTGGCTCCTCGATGCGAGCCAACGGACTTCCCTCGTGGCTTCCGGTCGGGGACGGCGTTCCTGGCGAACGCACGCATCCTCCGCGCTTCGGGCCCTTGACTTGGGTTCTCCCTGGCGGGGCGGCCGCGGTCTCTGCGGCCATTCCGGCTCCGGGGCTGCGGCGCCGTGGGGCTCTCCGACGTTCGGGGCCGCCCTGCGAGTCCGAATCCTACGCCAAGCATCTCGGGCGCGTCAAACCGGCCACTTTTCGCGACGTGAGGCGCGGAACGGAGCGTGCATCCGGGGCCGTTACAATGCCCGACGTGACACACACGAGCTCTTCCCGCCGCCTTCTTCCGTTCGCGATCGCCTCCTTCGCTCTGGCTCTTCCGGCTCTCGGACAGGAGCCCACGCCGACCCCCACGCCGAGCCCGGCATCCACGCCGACGCCGACTCCCACGCCCACGCCTTCCATCACGCCCACTCCCACACCGACTCCCACCCCTCATTCCCTCGCGGCAGGCTCCGAGGTCTGGACGTTCGCGGGCGTGCCCTCGACGGGCGTCGCGATCGGAAACTTCGACGGCGCGAACCTCGTCAAGGACTCCGCCGGAAACATCTGGGGAGTCGCCGCCTCGGACGATTCGATCTCCCGCTGGTCCGCGGACCGCACGACCCTGTCGCGTTGGGTCATGACGCAGTTCTCCGCACCGAGCTCGCTCTTCCCGGACACCGACGGGACGTTCTGGATCACGGAGCTCGGCGGCTTCCGGATCGCGCACTTCGACCCGGCCACCGGAAATTGCACGGAATACACCGACGGAGCGAGGCGGCCGACCTCTCTCGTGAGACGCCCGGACGGCAAGTTCTGGATGACCGAAACGGGCGGCCAGCTCGCACTCTTCGACCCGTCGGTTCCGAATTTCACGTACTACCTCACACCGGGCGTCTTCTACCTCTCGTATCCGTGGCAGGACGCCGACGGCACGCTTTTCACCGTCGACTTCATCTACGGGTACCTCGTGAGCTGGCCCCCGGACGTTTCCAGCGCGACCATCTGGACTCTTCCCGCCGCGTCCCTCTCCCCCTCGAAGATCGTGCGCCTCGAGGACGGCAAGCTCTGGATCTCGTTTTTCGACTCGTCGCAGCTGGGCCGCTTCGACGAGAAGACCGGAACGCTGGACGTCTTCACGCTCCTGAGCGGCGAACCTTACGACATCCACAACTATCGCGGCCTCGTCGCGTACACGGACGAGCTGGGCGACGTGGGATTCCTGGATCCCGCGGTCGCGGTCCCGACGTCCTCGACCGTGCTGCCGTCGACCACCTCCGTGCCCACGATCCAGTCCACCCTCCCCGCGCCAATCGTCACGAGCACGCTGGTGAACGACACGCAGACCCTGACGTTCCCCGGCGACGTCACGGACGGCGGCTCCGCCGTACCGGGACTCGCCCAGGTCCTCGTCTCGAACGCCGTCGGAATCTGGTCGATGCTGATCGACGACGTGCGCGGACGCATTTTCTTCGGAACGGCCGGCGGCTTCGGGATCCTCGGGCCTCCACCGAAAATCGACCCTGCGGAGCTCTACCTCACGGCGGCCTCGAGCCGGCCCCTCCCGTCCGATCCCTCGCGCGTCTCGCGAACGCAGGTCGCGACGTGGAACCGGGGCACGCCCGATTCCAGCAACCTGACGCACACGCTCACGTACAGCGAGACCCTGCTCCCCGACGGCTGGATCACGGGGCTCTTCGGAGCGGCGACCGGCACGGTGCCCCCCGGGACGATTGTCTCGCAGGACGACATGGTCGGAACCGACATGGGCGCTCCGAACGCCCTCGGAGGCGTGCGCATCTACACGGATCAGATCGCGGACACGTTCGCCTGGTCGCGCACGTCGGTGCCGGCGCCAGGAGGCGGAACGCTGGGCTACGCCGCGAACGCCATGACTGGCGCCGTCGCGCTGGGCACGGGGGACACGGGATTCCTCTTCGCGTCTCCCGACCTGTCCCGGCAGACGATCGCCGGCCTTCTCGTCACGGAACCTTCCACCGGCACGATCTCGATCGTCGACGCGAACGGCGTCACCCGGGGAACCTACGGGTACGACTGGCCCGGCGGATACCGGGTCCAGGGCACGTCGATCTTCGACGCCTTCGCTCTCCCGGCGCTCGCCTCCGCGCGCATCGTCTGCACGGTGACGGCGGGGCACGTGCTGATGTTCGGCTCCGTCTGGGACGCCACGAGCGGCGACTCCGCGGGCCTCGACTCCATCGGAGTGTCCGCGCTCGCCACCGGACTCCAGATCGCCGGCTTCACCTCCGGGGGCGGCGTGACCCCCACGCTGCAGATTTTCAATCCGGGGACGAGCGCGGCGAACGTGAGCGTCTCCCTGCGCGTCGCGCAGCCCGTGGACGGGCCCGTGCTCGCGCCGGGCGGTTCGCTCGCGACGGCAACCGTCCCTCCAGGCGCCGTCCTCACGCTCGACCTGGGAAACCCGGCGGGTGCCGCCGTCACGGGCACGCTCGACATCGCCTCCGATCAGCCGGTCGCGGCCTTCGCCACATTCCTCACCACCCTTCCTTCGGGTGGCAACGTCGTCTTCACGGCTCCCGCGACCTTCTTCGCCTCTCCTTCGGCGATTCCGCCGGGTTCGCGCGGCGTCTTCCTCTCGGCCACGCAGAACGCCGCCTTTTCCTCGACACTCCAGCTCACGTCGACGTCGCCGAATCCCGGCGACATCACGGTGAGCTTCACCGGAGCGGACGGCACCGCCGTCGGCAGCCGCACCGTGACCGTCCCGGCGTGGGGCGTCGTCTCGCTTCCGGGCTGGGTCTCCGGCGCTTCGACGGACCTCGGGCGCGTCGACCTCGTTCCGGCCGACGGCACGACGCCGTTCATCGCGGTCCTCGTGAGGCAGGATCTCACGACCCGCGACACCGACGTCATCCCCCCGCTCGTCATCCCGAAGTAGCGCGCGGAGATTCCATGCAGAGGACGATCCGGACGGTCGTCCTCGTCAGAAGCTCACGCGCTCAGTTGGCGACTTGGGGCCGTGGCGCTTCCGGCGCCCACACGGCGTCCGGTGCGACGACCCAGTTGTGATCGGTGACGGGGGAAACGTGCCCGAGCTCCCTGAGTCGGGCGATCACGAGGTCGCGGATCTCGTCGCTGACGAACTTGACGACTTTCGCGCCCTTCAGGGCCGCGTAGCCGCCCGAGCCCTGCGCGCGGTAGGAGTTCACCGCAAGCGTGAAACGGTCGCCGCTCTTCAGGGGTCGCCCCCGGAACGTCAGGTCCTTGATGCGGGAACCCACGGGAGCCGTCGGGTCGATCCGGTAACCCGCGCCCTGTACGACGTCGAAGTTGTAGGGAATCATCCCCTCCTTCGGCTTCAGGACGAGCCGCCCGTCCTGCCACGTCGCGCTCCCATAGAACTCCGCCGCGTGCTCGAGAACTTTCTTCAAGGTCGCGCCGTCGATCTCCACGACGACGAGCTGGTTCTCGTAGGGATACAAGCGATAGACGTCGCGCAGGACGATGACGCCGCGTTGGAACCCTTCGTAGCGCCCCGAGGGAATGAGCGACGTCATCGAGAGGTCCGCTCCCGTGACCCTGAGCTGGGTGTCGTTCACGAGGTCGACGAGCGCGGTGTCCTCGAGCCGGGCCCGGCCGGCGGGAAACTCGTCGTCGGCGACCGCGACCGTCTCCTCCATGTAGGCCCGCGCGCGTTCGTCGTGCTTTTCGGCGATCTTCGCGACGGCCGCGTCCGTCGCCACCTCGGGCCCGGAGAGCAGCAGGGCGCCCTCGAGGTCGGCGACGCGCCACGCACCGCTCCTGTTCTCGAAGACGACGTCGACGCGCGCGAGCGCTTCACCCCACCGGCCTGGCTGGATGAGGGGAACGCCGTTGAGGCGCGTGAGCGGGATCTTCCGGTGCGTATGACCGGTCAGGAGGAGGTCGATGCCCGGCACGTCGCGCGCGAGGGCCGCGACGCGGTTCTCCGCATCCGTGCCGTCGGGCTCCAGCGTTTTCAAGTCCACCTCGGGCCCGCTGTGGATGAGGACCGCCACGAAGTCGCACTTCTCTACATTCCTCAGGATCGGAACCAGCCGCTTCGCGGTGACGACCGGATCCTCCCATTTCAGGCCGGGGCGGTTCCGCTCCGGCTCCCAGGTCGGAATGTTCGGCGTCGTCAATCCGAGGACGCCGATCTTGACGCCGCCGACCGTCTTGACGAGGTACTCGGGAAATGCCGGCGAGCCGTCGGCCGCCTTGCGCGTGTTCGCCGAAAGCCAGGGGAAGGAGGCCTCCTTCTGCGCCTTGCGGAGCACGTCGAGCCCGTAGTTGAACTCGTGATTGCCGACGGCCATCGCGTCGTACTTGAGCGCGCTCATCGCCGCGGACATCGGATCGGGGTCGTCGTTCGGACGGCGCGCGTGGAGGTACTCGATGGGCGTGCCCTGGATCGTGTCTCCCGCGTCCAGCAGGAGCACGTTCGGAGTCTCCCTGCGGATGGCTTCGATCCGCGAGGCCACGCGGGCGAGGCCTTCGTCGGCGGGTTTCGCGAGCCCGTAGTCCCACGGGAGAAGGTGACCGTGGAGATCCGTCGTTTCGAGGATCGTCACGACGACGCGACCCTCCGCGGCGCGGGCGAACGAGGAAAACGAGAGCGAGGCGCACGCGACAAGAGCTGCGAGGGTGCGCACGGGTAACCGGCCGGGTCTCAACGTGGCGCGAGTCTTAGCACCGCCGTTCGGGCGAAGCAAGAGCTCCCATGCTTCCTCGGCGGCTCGCCGCGGTTATGCTCCGCCCCTGAAATGGCGGATCGAGACGTGCGGAACGCGGCCCCCGTCGGCCCGACGCTGAAGCGGCTCGAGCACCTGTACGGGGACGCCGGGTGCTCGCTCGATTTCCAGAAGCCGCTCGAGCTCCTCGTTGCAACCATTCTCTCGGCGCAGTGCACCGACGCGCGCGTCAACCAGGTCACGCCGGAGCTGTTCCGGTGCTTCCCTGACGTGGCAGCCCTGGCCGCCTCGCCTCCCGGCGCGCTCGAGGAGATCATCCGGTCGACGGGCTTTTTCAACGCGAAAGCGAAATCGCTGCGCGGCATGGCGAAGGCCCTCGTGTCGGAGCATGGCGGCGAGGTCCCACGCACGATGGAGGCCCTTCACGCACTGCCGGGCGTCGGGCGCAAGACGGCGAACGTCGTCCTCGGAAACGTCTGGGGTACGCCGGACGGCGTCGTCGTGGATACGCACGTCGGGCGCCTCGCGCGGCGCCTCGGCTGGACGCGCCAGACGGACGCGGTGAAGGCCGAGCGCGACCTCAACCGGATCATCCCGAGGGACCGCTGGACCTGGATCAGCCACGCGCTCATCCAGCACGGCCGGCGCATCTGCACGGCGCGCCGCCCGCAGTGCGAGCGCTGCACCCTCGCGGACCTGTGCCCGAAGGTGGGCGTGGAGGCAGCGGGAACTCAAGAAAAGAAGAAGAAAAGGAAGATTTCTTTGAAGGTAAAGAGAAAGAAAACGCCAGCCACCGCCGCGGCTCGTCGAGTTGGACATGCGAAGGCCATCCACGCGCCTTCTAAGAAATCCCCGTCTTTCTCTTCCTCGTCGTCTTCCTCTTCAAGCAGGACCAGAAAATGAACCCACCCGGCACCGGTTCCCTCGAGGTGATCTGCGGCTCGATGTTTTCCGGAAAGTCCGAAGAGCTGATCCGCCGTCTCACGCGCGCGCAGATCGCGAGGAGGCGCATTCAGGTTTTCAAGCCGAAAATCGACGACCGTTTCTCGGAAGTCGAGGTGGTCTCCCATGGTGGCCTGCGGCTCCTCGCGCTCGCCGTCACATCCTCGGCCGAAGTGCTCGACCGAACCGACGCGCGCACGGAAGTGGTGGGCCTCGATGAGGTGCAGTTCTTCGACGCCGGAATCGTCGATGTCGCGAGCCGCCTGGCCGACCTCGGCAAACGCGTGATCGCCGCGGGCCTCGACCAGGACTATCTCGGCCGGCCGTTCGAGCCGATGCCCGCGCTCATGGCGGCCGCCGAGGAGATCACGAAAACGCGCGCCATCTGCGTGCGTTGCGGCGCGCCCGCGAGCCGCACGCAGCGCCTCGTCGCGTCGCGCGAGCGCGTCGTCGTCGGTGCCGCGGGTCTCTACGAGGCGCGCTGCCGCCGCTGCTTCGAACCGGGCGTCGCGTCGGTCGAGGGCTTGCTCGCCTTCCCGGAAGGCGGCGAGGGGCCGCCTCCAAACCCTTGAAGACGAGGGATTTCGGAAGATCCCCAGAGATTCTGTGAATTGTCCTGTGCATTCGCGTGTGCAAAAAGCGGAGAGGGCGCGCCAGATGGCCTCTCCGAAAAGTTTGCACATGTTTGGGTGCAGGCGACAAATCGCCCGCTGACAATCACTTGCGATTTGTACGCCGTGTAAGAACGGCGCAAACCCGCATTCGGAGCGCGTTCCGGCGAATTACACAGGTGCGAGTCGGCATTCCGGGCGGTTCGCAGCGTCTCTCACCCTCTCAAACCCGCATGGAATGCCGGTTTGACGCACCTGGACGGAGACCTGTGTCACCAGACTGCGCTCTCGCGGTGTTCGCCGAAGACCGACCGCAGTGACTCGATGATCTCGCCGAGGGTGACGAGGTCCGTGACGGCATCCACGAGCGGGGGCAGGACGTTTCGCCCCTCGCGAGCCGCCTCGACGAGCGCGGCGCGCCGCCTCCCGGCCGTCGCCGGATCGCGCCGCGCACGCAGCGCCTGAAGGCGCAGGACCTGGTCCGTCTCCACGGCCGGATCGACGACGAGCATCGGAATCGGATGCTCCTCGCCGCCCACGAACTCGTTGACGCCCACGACGATCTGCTCCTTCTGCTCGATCGCGCGCTGGGCCCGCCAGGCGCTCTCCTGGATCTCGCGCTGGAAGAAACCCGTCTCGATGGCCTTGAGCGCGCCGCCCATCCCGTCGATCTTCCGGATGAGGGCGCCCGCGTTTTCCACGAGAGAGGCGGTCAGCGCCTCGATGGCCCACGAGCCGCCGAGCGGGTCGACGATGCGGGTGACTCCGGTCTCGTGGGCGATCACCTGCTGGGTCCGGAGCGCGAGAAGCGCGGAAGCCTCGGTGGGGAGCGACAGCGCTTCGTCCTTGCCGTTCGTGTGGAGCGATTGGGTGCCGCCGAGGACCGCGGCCAGCGCCTGGATCGCCACGCGCACGACATTCACGTCGGGCTGCTGGGCCGTGAGCGTCGATCCCGCCGTCTGGGCATGAAAGCGCATCGCCGACGCGCGCGGGTCCGTGATGGAGAAGCGCTCGGCCACGAGCCGCGCCCACAGCGTACGCGCCGCCCGGAACTTCGCGATCTCCTCAAGAAAATCGTTGTGGACGTTGAAGAAGAACGACAGCCGCGGCGCGATCGCGGACGGGTCGAGGCCCGCCGCCTTTGCGGCCGCGAGATACTCGAGCCCGTCCGCGAGCGTGAAGGCGATCTCCTGCACGGCCGTCGCCCCCGCCTCGCGGATGTGGTAGCCCGAGATCGAGATCGTGTTCCAGCGCGGAACGTTCTCCTGGCAGAACGCAAAGACGTCGGTGACGAGCCGGAGAGAAGGCTTCGGCGGGAACGCGTACGTCCCCCGCGCCGCGTATTCCTTCAGGATGTCGTTCTGGATCGTCCCCGAGAGCTTCTTCCACGACGTGCCGCGGCCCTTCGCGACGGCGAGGAGAAACGCGAGGAGAATCGACGCGGTCGCGTTGATCGTCATGGAGATCGAAACCTCGTCGAGCGGGATTCCGGCGAGCAGCGTCTCCATGTCCTCGAGAGACGCCACCGGGACGCCCACCTTTCCGACCTCGCCGCGCGCGAGCACGTGGTCCGAGTCGTAACCGATCTGGGTCGGAAGGTCGAAAGCCACGGAGAGGCCCGTCTGCCCCTGGTCGAGGAGAAACCGGTACCTCAGGTTCGACTCTTTCGCGCTCGAAAAGCCTGCGTACTGCCGCATCGTCCAGAGCTTCGTGCGGTAGCCCCCGGGAAGAGGGCCGCGCGTGAAGGGCGAGACCCCCGGAAGAGGCGGTGCCCAGCCGGGCGGGACGTCCGCCGGGCCATACACGGTCCGGAGCGGAAGGCCGGAGGATGTCGTGACAATGGAATCGCTCATGCCCGCGATGCTAAGCTCGTCACGGCGAGGTTTGAAAGTGCGCCTTTGCCTCGCGCCCCCCGGGTGGCATCGAAGTCGAGGTCGTCCGCCGCGCCGGGGCGGCTTCGTGTCAAACTCGGGTCAAACGTGGCACGCACGCTCAGCGGAAACCTCGACACCTTTTCGCTCGCCGATCTTCTTCAGTGGCTGGAGATCAACGCCCTCTCCGGCCGCGTGACGGTCTGGCGCGGGGAGGTCCTGCGCACGATCGACCTCAAGGGCGGCGCGATCGTCTTCGTGTCCTCCTCCCTGCCGAACGAGCGTCTCGGCGTCTACCTGACGCGCCGCAAGGTCCTGTCCGAGGCGTCGGTTTACGAGCTTCTCGCCGAGAGCTTCGCGACCGGCAAGAACCTCACGCGACTCATCCTCGAACGCAACCTGCTCGGCCGCGAAAAGCTCGCGGAGGCCGTCGAGGGCCTCGCGATGAAGATCCTTCTCGACCTCTTCCACTGGGGGGGCGCCTCGTTCGAATTCGACCCGCTCTTCAAGATCGAGGACCTCATCCGGATCCACCTGTCTCTCCGCGGGCAGGTTCTCGCGTTCCACGGCGCCAAGTCGGTGGACGACTCGCGCGTGAACCTGGGAGCGGCCCCCAGCGCCGACGAGACCGGCGCCCGTTGGGAGAAGGAGTTCAAGCCCGACGCGCTCGCGGCCCTGTTCTGGACGATTCTCGAGGGCCTGCCCGGCGAAACGCCTGCGCCCGCGGCCCTGCGCGAGGCGTTCCAGGGCTTCACGTCCTTCGCGAACCGCGTCCACAAACGGCTGCGCGAGCCCGCGCGCCTTTTCCCGATCTACGACGACACCGCGACGATGCTGAAAACGGCACTGGACGAAAGCGGCGATCTCGAGCGCATCGTGCAGATCGCCGCTCTCGACCCGTTCCTGACGATCGACCTCCTTTACCTCGCGAACTCCCTTCGCACGGACCCGAAGGAGCTCATCGGCACGGCCCGGGAAGCGGTCCGGGTCGTGGGCGCGCCGGCGATCCGGCGATTCACAGGCCTCCTCGCGGACCCCGGGTCTCCCAAGGTGCCGTCCGACGAGAAGATGGAGCGCGTGGTGAGGCGCTCGGCGCTGTCCACCGCGGTGGCCGGCTCGCACCTCGCCGAGGACCAGGGCTTCGAACGGGAGGACGCGTACACGCTCGGGCTGCTCGAGCCTCTCGGGAGCTACGAGCTTCTCAAGCTGTTGATCTCCGTGGCTTTTCCTCCCGGTCCGATCCGCGCGGGCGCCCTCTCGCGCTTCCGGGCGGCCGCGGGCCGCGTGCTGGCCCGGAAGTTGAATCTCCCGCAGACGGTCGAGGACGTCCTCGGTTCGAGCGGGCGGATCACCACCAGGAGCCCGGCCGCCGAACGGTTGATCTTTCTCGCCAAGCAGGCCGCTCCCTCCGAGCAGATCGGGCAGGAGTGGACGAGCGACGACCCGCGGCTCACCGAGCAGGTCGTGGCGCTGACGGCGCGCCCCGAGCGGAGCGACGTCATCTCCCGGGATGCGGCCATGCTTCGCGAAATCCTCCAGCTCTGAAAACCTTCCACTTTCGGAGGTCAAATCATGCGCGTCGCTTTCCCTTTGCGGCTCGCCTTCGCCCTGCTCTTTCCTCTACTGGCATCCGCGCCCGCTGCGCGCGCGGACGTCCTGCCCCGAGCGCCGGGCGTGCGCGCGGCCGTCGACGTCACCGTGATGGACCTCG
>Ga0207930_1000006_pt1 | contig 60457 bp, 54 predicted proteins | sample NGESurshal092012_7_FD_184477 | JGI IMG/M metagenome (GOLD analysis project Ga0207930, IMG submission 184477) | Arctic peat soil microbial communities from Barrow, Alaska - NGEE Surface sample 210-3 shallow-092012 (SPAdes) | ecosystem: Environmental > Terrestrial > Soil > Wetlands > Peat ... | reverse complement strand
AATTAGGACACCATTCACTGTGACTTCCCACGCCAAAGCGACACGAAGCAATTGAAGCAACGCGACGAGTGAGAACACGACAACGGCAACAGTTGTAAAAGGTTTCAAATCTCAACCTCCGCTATAATAACCGTCGATTCCCTCGACCACCTCGTGCTTAGCGTCGTCAACATGATGCAAGTAAGACCAGTTTGCCCGCGGCCCTGCCATTTGCGACAGCCGCGTAGGCGTCGGCCGCCCGCGCGAGTGGATAGGTGTGACGGACCGCCCACGGTATCCAGACACGCGCTGGCACCACGTCCCAAAGTCAGTTTCAGGACTCGCTTCGCCACGCCCTCCCGCTCGAAGTCCAGCAAGACGTCGGCTCCGCCGCCTTCAGTACCGCGCTGCACACCGATTGTGCGCGCCCCACGCCAGCGAGCAATCTGCACGGCGGCGCTTCCCACCGCGCCACGAGAACCGGTGACCAGGAAGGTTTCACCCGCGGTCACGTGTGCCGCCCGCACCACAGCCAGCCAAGCGGTCACAAATGGAGCGCCGACCCCAGCCGGGCTGGCTCAACTCTCCATCGTCAGGACCACCCGAAATCTCGCCCTTCCGCTCATCATGCGCTGTCGCGAGATGAGAAACTTCCACTTCGCTCTCCGCCCGGGCGCGCGACACGAGCGTATATGATACGCATTCTCAAAGGAGGCGCTTGATGAAAGGCATTCTCAGAACCATTCTCGTGGCCCTCGTGCTCGTCCTCTTCGCTCCCGCGGCCCTCGCCGAGGAGGCGAAGGCCGGAGCGGGCAAGGCGAAACCCGCCGCCAAGCCCGCCATGCTCGTGACCATGACTCCCGACGAGCTGAAATGGGTCCCGAACCCGGCCAACGCCGACGTCATGATGGCGGTGGTCTGGGGCGATCCGGCCAAAGGGCCCCATGGCGCCTTCCACAAATTCAAGGCTGGCTTCGACGCCGGCCTCCACACGCACTCGTCGGACATGCGCATCGCGGTCATCTCGGGGACGATGATCGCGGCGACGGAGGGCGGGCCGGAGAGAAAGCTCCCGCCCGGCTCCTACGAGTACCAACCCCACGGCGTGAAGCACGTGACGAAGTGCGACGCTGCCAGCGACTGCATCATCTTCGTGGTGTCGAGCGGGAAGTTCGACCTCAAGCCGGTGGAAGCGCCAAAGAAATAACCGGTCCGCCTCCGGCCCGGAAACCCCCCGAGGATCCCCGCGGGGTTTCCCCTTTCCTTCGCCGTCCAGGCCTCGCTGGCCGGCGAGAAGCGGTGCTCTAACCGCACCGTGTACATCCTCCGGAGTCGTGCTCGAACAGCTTAGAGAGTCAGCTCTGAGTTCTAGCGATCGAAGGCGGCTTGCAGGTCTTTCTGTCCCGTGACGCCGTCTTGCAGTAGAAGCATCAGCAGGATGCGCGCCTTCTGCGGAGACAGATCGTCGCCCATAACCGCGCCGGCATCGACCAGGGTCTTGCCGCCGCCCTCCCAGCCGTAGTTGGGGAGCACGCGGCCGTTGGGAACGCGCGAGGTAATCATCACGGGCACACCTTTGGCGATGGCGTCCTTGATGGCGGCATACATCGGCTTGTTGACGTTGCCCCAGCCCAAGCCCTCGACCACCAGACCCTTGGCACCGTGGTCGAGCGCGGCCTTAATCAAGTAGCCGTCGGCGCCGCCGTACATGGGGACGATCTCGATGTAAGGCATGCTGTCGGTCTTGATGGGCAGATGCTGGCGGCGCAGCGGCGCGCGCCAATAGACGATACGGTCGAAATCCACCTCGCCGAGGAAGCCGAAATCGCCCGACTTGAAGGTCTCGACGCTGGAAGTGTGGGTCTTGGTGACGTCGCGGGCGGAGTTGATCTGGCTGTTCATGGCGAGCATGGTCCCTTTGCCTTTGGATTGCGAATCGACGGCGATGCGCACGGCGTTCAGCAGGTTGCGCGGGCCGTCGAAGTCGGATTCCGAGGCGTTGCGCTGGGCGCCGATTAGGACCACGGGCTTGTCGGAATCGACGGTGAGGTCGAGCCAGTAGGCGGTCTCTTCCAGAGTGTCGGTCCCGTGGGAGATGATGACGCCGGCCACCTCCGGGCGGGCCAACGCGGTGTTGACCTCGCGGGTCAGTGCCGTCCAGCGGACCGGATCCATGTAATCCGAGGGCACATTGGAGACGTTCTTCACCTCGACGGTGGCGTACTTCGAGACCTCCGGCACGGTGGCCAGCAGATCCTCACCGGAGATCGCCGGCACTGGCGCGTGCTTGACCGGGTCAATTTTCATGGCGATGGTGCCGCCGGTCGCAATGAATACGACCACCGGCTTGGTCTGGGCGACGGCAGGGACCGAGCAGATCAGCAGCGCTCCGAGAAGAGCAGTCAGATTTTTCATAACGACCTTTCCTGCCGCAAGACGAGGCGACGGCATTACTGTCGACGTATTCTTGCCCCTCAGCGGGCGAGCGATGTGCATGATGCCCACGGTGTCCTTCTGTCGCTTGACACGCATCACTCTATCGCAGGCGCCCGAGGGTGTAGGGGGGCAAATGGGAATTGCCGGTTGCCGTGGCGCGTAGAGACCAGTGTCATGCCTTCAGTTTCTTTCTCAATCCTGGCCCGCCGCCACGCGCGACGCTCCGGCCTTGTGGTCCTCCCTCTGATGGTTAAGATCGCGTCTCGATGTCTCTCCTCGCCCCCTTTCACCCCGCCGTTCAGACGTGGTTTCAGGACCGGCTCGGCGAGCCCACGCCGCCGCAGCGCCAGGGCTGGCCGGCGATCCGGGAGGGGCGCAACACGCTCATCGCGGCCCCGACCGGCTCGGGCAAGACGCTCGCGGCGTTCCTCTCGGCGATCGATTCGCTGATCCGACAGGGGTCCGGGCTGAAGGACGAGACGCAGGTCCTCTACGTCTCGCCGTTGCGCGCGCTCTCGAACGACGTTCAGAAGAACCTGCAGGGGCCGCTCGCCGAGATCCGCGCTCTCGACCCGTCGGTTCCGGAGGTGCGCGTCCTCGTGCGAACGGGCGACACGCCCGCGGGAGAGCGCACGGCGATGACGCGCCGGCCGCCGCACATCCTCGTGACGACGCCGGAGTCGCTCTATCTCCTCCTGACGAGCGAGGGCGGCCGGAAGATTCTCCGGACGGTCTCGACGGTCATCGTCGACGAGATTCACGCGCTCATCCGCGACAAGAGAGGCAGTCATCTCGCTCTCTCGCTCGAGCGCCTCGAGCATCTCGCCGGCCGGCCCATTCAGCGGGTGGGCCTCTCGGCGACGCAGAAGCCGCTCGACGAGGTCGGCCGCTTCCTGGTCGGCGGTGGGCGCGAATGCACGCTCGTCGACGCCGGCACGTTCCGCACGCTGGACCTCGGGATCGAGGTGCCGCCGTCGCCGCTCGCGACCGTCTGCTCGCACGAGCAATGGGAGGAGATCTACGCGCGCATCGCGGACCTCGTCCGCGAGCATCGGACGACGCTCGTCTTCGTGAACACGCGCAAGATGGCCGAGCGCATCTCGGCGCAGCTCACGCGCCTCCTCGGCGAGGACGCCGTGACGAGCCACCACGGCAGCCTTTCGAAAGCGCGGCGCCTCGACGCCGAGCAGCGCCTGAAGGCCGGCAGGCTGCGCGCGCTCGTTGCGACGGCGTCGCTGGAGCTCGGAATCGACGTCGGCGACGTGGATCTCGCGATCCAGGTCGGCGCGACGCGCTCGATCGCGACGTTCCTTCAGCGGGTCGGCCGCTCGGGACACGTGCTCCGGAAGGTGCCGAAGGGCCGCCTCTTCCCCCTGACGCTGGACGAGCTCGTGGAGGGGGCGGCACTCCTTTCGTCCATCCGGCATGCGGTCCTCGACCGCACGCCGATGCCGCCGCGGCCGCTGGACATCCTCGCGCAACAGATCGTCGCGACATGCGCCGGTGAAGCCTGGGAAGAGCGCGCGCTCTTCGACCTCGTGAGGAAAGCCTGGCCGTACCGGGAGCTTTCGCGCGAGGAGTTCGACCGCGTCGTCGCGCTCCACACCGAAGGCCGGCGGGCCCTGCTGCACCGCGACGGCGTGAACGGCCGCCTCATGGGCACGAAGCGCTCCCGCCTCACCGCACTCATGTCCGGAGGCGCGATTCCGGATACGGCCGACTACCAGGTCCGGCTGGAGCCTGAAGGAACGGTCGTCGGAACCGTCAACGAGGACTGGGCGGTCGAGTCGAACGGCGGCGACATCTTCCAGCTCGGCAACGCCTCTTGGCGCGTGCTGCGAATCGAGCCAGGCATCGTCCGCGTCGCGGACGCGAAGGGCCAGCCGCCTTCCCTTCCGTTCTGGCTCGGGGAGGCGCCGGGCCGGACGCGCGAGCTCGCCGCGGAGATCGGCAACCTGCGCGAGGGGTTGGTTTTCTCGGGAGTGCCGGCATGCCCCTCTCCTTCGCTCGCAAACTCGCGGAGCGGGGGCAGTGTCTCCGGCGTCGAAGGGCACGCCGACTCCCCCTCGATGTCCGCGTTCCTTCGCTCGGAATGCGGCGAGGCCCTGCCGGAGGGCGCGGCGGTCCAGATCGCCGAGTACGTGGAGGCGGGGCGCAGCGCTTTGGGAGCCGTCCCGACGCAGAAGCGCGTCATCCTGGAGCGCTTCTTCGACGAGAGCGGCGGCATGCAGCTCGTCTTGCACGCGCCGTTCGGATCGAAGATCAACAAGGCGTGGGGCCTCGCGCTGAGGAAGCGCTTCTGCGTCGGCTTCGGCTTCGAGCTCCAGGCGGCCGCGAACGAAGAGGCGATCGTTCTCTCGCTCGGCCCGCAACACAGCTTCGAGCTGCCGGAGGTCTTCGATTACCTGAACCCCGCCACGGCGCGCGACGTCCTCGTCCAGGCCGTCCTCGCTTCCCCTCTCTTCGAGACGCGCTGGCGCTGGAACGCGCAGCGCTCCCTCCTCCTCGACCGGACGCGGAACGGCAAGAGGGTGCCGGCGAACCTGCAGCGGATGCGCGCGAACGACCTCCTCGTCACCGCGTTCCCGCAGGTCATCGCGTGTCCCGAGACGCTGCCCGGCGGCCCCGTCGAGATCCCGATGGACCATCCGATCGTCGCGCAGACGATCGAGGACTGCCTGACAGAGGCGATGGACGTCGACGGCTTCCTCGAGGTGCTGCGCGGCCTGAAGGACGGGTCGATCGAGCGGCGCGCGGTGGACACGGTCGAGCCGTCGGCATTCGCCCGCGGCATTCTCTCCTCGCAGCCCTACACGTTCCTCGACGACGCGCCCCTGGAAGAGCGGCGCACGCAGGCCGTCTTCTCCCGGCGGGTCCTCGACACGCGCTCGGCGGACGAGATCGGCATCCTCGATCCCGAGGCGATTTCGCGTGTCCGCGAAGAGGCGTGGCCGCAGCCTTCGACCGCGGAAGAAGTGCACGAGGCGCTCCTCTGGATGGGGTACGTCACCGTCGAGGAGGGCCGCCCGTGGCAGGCGTGGCTGAACGAGCTCGCCGCCGCGAACCGCGTCGCCGTCGAGGGCGGCCGCTGGTTCGCGGCCGAAGCGCCTCGCGACCCGAAGGCGGTGCTCAAGGGCCGCATGGAAGCGCTCGGGCCGATCTTCGCCGAGGACGCCGACGAGACGCTGCTCCGCCAGCTCGAGGCGGAAGGCGCCGTGCTCCGCACGCGCATCGCGGGGCGCGAGGCCTGGTGCGACCGGCGGCTTCTCGCCCGCATCCACCGCTACACGCTCGACCGCCTGCGCAAGGAGATCGAGCCCGTCACGGCGGCGCAGTTCCTGCGCTTCCTCGCGTGCTGGCAGCACGCGGATCCCGAGCATCGCCTGGACGGGCCGCGCGGCGTCGCGCAGGTCGTCGCGCAGCTCGCGGGGTTCGAGATCCCAGCCGCCGCGTGGGAAGGCAGCGTCCTCCCAGCGCGCGTGCGCGGGTACAAGCGCGAGTGGCTGGATCAGCTCACGCTCTCGGGAGAGGTCGCGTGGGGCCGGCTGTGGGGCGCCGCTCCGGGACCGACGCGCCGCACGCCGATCTGCCTTCTCGAAAGGCGCTACCTCGACGAATGGTCCGCGCTCGCCGCGCTGACTCCAGCGCGAGAGCCCTCCGGGAAAGCGCTCGAGGTCCAGGAAGCCCTCGTCAGGAAAGGCGCGATGTTCTTCCAGGAGCTCGCGCGCGCGACGAAGCTTCCGCCGACGTTCGTCGAGGAAGGCCTGAGCGAGTTGATCGCGCTCGGACGCGCCACCTGCGACTCGTTCAGCGGGCTCCGTTGGCTGATCGTCCCCGCGTCGAAACGAAAGACCGCCGTTCTTTCGACGGGGCGCTGGAGCCTCCTGCCACGCGAGGCGTCATCTCCCCCCTCAGCCGAGTTCGTGGCCCGCCGCCTCCTTCAGCGCACGGGCATCGTCTTCCGCAAGACACTCGCGAGAGAGAAGCAGCCGCTCCCCTTCCGCGACATCGCGCGCGTCCTGCGCACGCTGGAAGCGCGCGGCGAGGTGCGCGGCGGACGCTTCGTCGCCGGGTTCGACGGCGAGCAGTACGCGCTGCCCGAAGCCGTCGCGCTGCTCAGAGCCGTCAGAAAGCGCACGAGTCAGGCTGAAGACATTCCGCCCGTGCTCGTCTCAGCGGCCGATCCCCTGAATTTCCAGGGATTCCTCACGCCCGACGAGAAGATGGCCCCGGCGTCGCGGCAGCAGCTGCGCGTGGCGTAGGGGAGGCGACGCTCCCGCGGTATCATGGACGCTGAACCGTAAGGAGTCCGCGATGCGTCCTGCCAGCCGGCCCGGGCGAGAAGGCGTATGAACCCGTCGTCCCTTTTCGAGGTGCGGGAGCTCACGGGACTGGCCCTCCTCGCGTTCGCGGGAGTCCTCTTTCTCATCCTCCTCATCTCTTTCCGGTCCCGGGCCACCGTGTTCTGCCAGTACCTCAAGGCGATGGCGGGCATCGAGCTCAAACCGAGCCAGGTGCGCAGCGTCTTCAAGGAACGCGGGAAGGACGGCGTGCGCGAGATGTTTCTCGACCTCATCATCAAGGAAGACCTGCGCGAGACCGGGCCTCTTCAGATTCCCAAGGACGTTCGCACGCCGAAAAAGAGCTGAGGTTCTCGAGGCGCTCGGCGAGGCCTTCGGCGCAGCGGCGGTCCGCGTCGAGGCCTCGCGCTGATCCCGTAGACTTCGCCCCCATGGACGAACCGCTCGGCGACTTTCCGCCCGACGCGTTCCGCGAGATGGGGCACGCCGCGGTGGAGCGCCTCGCGCGCTACTTCGAGACGCTCGAGACGCGGCCCGTCCTCGCGCGGACGAAACCGGGCGAGGTTTTCGCGCAGATGCCCCGCAGCGCGCCGGAAGACCCCGAGCCGTGGGAGGCGATCGAGCGCGACCTCGACCGCCTCGTGGAGCCGAACCTCACGCATTGGCAGCATCCCGGGTACTTTGCGTATTTCGCGAACACGGGCTCGGCTCCCGGGATCGTGGGCGACTTCCTCGCAGCGGGCTACAACCAGGTCGGCATCCTCTGGCGCACGTCGCCCGTCCTCACGGAGCTCGAGCAGGGCGTCGTGCGGTGGCTGCTCGACCTCGTGGGCCTTCCGTGGGGGCCGAGCGGCTTCGACGGCCAGCTCGCCGACACGGCCTCGACGGCTTCGCTCATCGCGCTCGCGGCCGCGCGCGAGGAAGCGTTTCCCGACGTCCGCAAGACGGGCCTCGCGGGCCGGCCCCAGGGCATCATCTACGGCTCGGAGCTCGCGCATTCCTCGATCGACAAGGCGTGTGTCGTCCTCGGGCTCGGCATCGATGGGCTGCGGAAGATCCCGGTCGACGCGGAGTTCCGGATGGACGTGGCAGCCCTCGAGTCGGAGATCGCGAAAGACCGGGCCGCCGGCCGCGTCCCTGTCGCCGTCGTCGCGACCGCCGGGACGACCACGGTGACGTCCGTCGATCCGCTGCTGGCGCTCGCCGACCTCTGCGAGCGCGAGGAAATCTGGCTCCACGTGGATGCGGCGTACGCGGGCTCGGCCGCGGCGCTGCCGGAGATGCGCCCCCTCTTCGCGGGCTGGGAGCGCGCGGACTCCGTCCTTTTCAACCCGCACAAGTGGATGCTCGTGCCGCTCGAGTGCACCGGGCTCTTCTTCCGCCGCATGGAGCGCGTGCGGCGTGCCTTCTCCGTCGTGCCGAATTATCTCGAGACGCCCGAGGGGCAGACGGTGCGCGAGTACATGGATTACGGCGTGCAGCTCGGCCGCCGGTTCCGCGCCCTCAAGATGTGGATGACGCTCCGCGCCTTTGGCACCTCCGGCGTGAGGGCCCGCCTCCGTGGTCACCTCGTTCTCGCGCGCGCTCTCCGCGGCGTTCTCGAGCGCGAGAGAGGGGTCGAGATCGCGGCGCCCTCTCCCTTCTCGGTCGTGGCCTTCCGATGGGTGTCCCCGGACCTCTCGCCTCAGGACGCCGACGCGGCGAACGCCCGCATCCTCGCCCGGATCAACGCGGACGGCCGCGCGTTCATCTCGCACGCCCTCGTCGGGGGCCGGTACACGCTCCGCGTCGCGATCGGAAACATCCGCACCGAACGCCGCCATCTCCAGACGTTCCTGCAGGTGTTCCGGGACGCCGTGGCCGCGGAGTCTCCCCGAAAACCCTGACTTCATCTGCTTCGTAGAGAGATTGGGTAAAGTGTCGCCTCTCATGGAACCCGTGAACAAGTCCGCCGACCTGTCGGCCCTGCGCATCGATCGTCAGGGCGGCCCCGGCGCGCGCCGCTTTCTCTACCCCGCCGTGGCGACGCTTTGCGCCGCTGTCGTCGCGGTCCTTCTCTTCACGCGCGTACGCGGGGGCGTGGCATTCCGGCCGCCCGAGGTCACGACCACGCGCGCGGCGCTCGTGACGCCGACGCAGGCCTCGACGATTCTGACGGCTTCGGGTTACATCGTGGCTCGCTCGAAGGCCGAGATCTCGCCGAAGACCGTCGGCCGCATCGCCTGGATCAACCTCGAAGAGGGCCAGCGCGTGAAGAAGGGCGAGCTTGTCGCGCGCCTCGAGGCACAGGAGCTCGACGCGCAGAAAAGGTCCGCCCTGGCCCAGCGCGACCAGGCCCTCGCCCAGCTAGCGAACGCGCGCCTCGACCTCACGCGCGCCCGCCAGCTCGTCGAGGAGAAGATCGGAACGCAGCAGGCCTTCGACACGGCGGACTCCCAGGTGAAGATGCTCGAGGCCCAGGTTTCGTCGTACATAGCCCAGGCCCGCTATTACGAGGAGCAGATCAAGAACGCCGAGATTTACGCGCCGATCGACGGCGTCGTGACCGTGAAGAAGGCGTTCCTCGGAGAAACCGTCGCGCCGCAAGGCTTCGGCGGGGCGGGCTCCGCGGGCGCGACGTTCGCGATCATCGTGGATCTCTCCTCGCTCGAGATGGAAGCCGACATCAACGAGCAGAACGTCGGCAAACTCGTCCTCGGGCAGCCGGCCGAGGTCGCGCTCGACGCGTATCCGGACAAGCCTTACAAGGCGCGCCTCAGGCAGATCGTCCCGACAGCCGACCGTCAGAAGGGCTCGGTCAAGGTCAAGATCGAGCTCCTCGGCAGGGACGCGAAGGTGCTCCCCGAGATGTCCTGCCGGGTGGTGTTCCTGAACCCGCAGGCGAAGATCGACGAGAAGGCGAAGCCGAAGGTGATGGTGCCGTCGGCCTCCCTCGTCGAGGTGGGCGGCGAGAAGGGCGTCCTCCTCGTCGCGAACGGCAAGGCCACGTTCAAGCCGCTCACGCTAGGTCCTGCAGCGGGAGCGCAGGTGGAGGCGACGTCGGGCCTTTCGGGCGGCGAGGAAATCGTCGCCGACGCCGCCGCGGCCTCTCACGCCTGGAGCGCGGAGCAGAGGATTCGCATCAAGAAGGACTGACGAGAGAAGGAGAGCCGATTGAGCGCAGAGACCCCCCTCATCCGCATCGACTCGCTCGTGAAACAGTACACGCGCGACACCCAGGTCCTCACCGTGCTCGACAACCTGTCGCTCACGGTCGACGAGGGCGATTTCATGGCGCTCATGGGTCCCTCGGGTTCGGGCAAGACCACGCTCTTGAACCTCATCGCGGGCATTGACGGCCCGACCTCAGGCCGGATCTTCGTCGGCGAGAACGAGGTCTCGGCGATGAGCGAGGGCGCGCTGGCGAAATGGCGAAGCGCGAACGTCGGCTTCATCTTCCAGCTCTACAACCTCGTGCCCGTGCTCACGGCGTTCGAGAACGTCGAGCTCCCCCTTCTTCTCACGAACATGAACAGGGCGCGCCGGAAAAAGCAGGCCGAGCTCGCGCTCTCGGTCGTGAACCTCTTGGATCGCATGGACCACTACCCGCGGCAGCTCTCGGGCGGGCAGGAGCAGCGCGTCGCCATCGCGCGCGCGATCGCGACCGACCCGAAGCTGCTCGTGGCCGACGAGCCGACCGGCGACCTCGACGCGAAGAGCGGCGAGGAGATCCTCGTCCTCATGGAGCGCCTCAACTCGGAGTTCAAGAAGACGATCGTCATGGTGACGCACGATCCGAAGGCCGCGTCCCGGGCGCACCGCCTCGTCCACCTCGACAAGGGCGTGCTCAAGGAAGACGTGCATGCCGAGCGTGGAAAGGCCGTCGGCATGGCCGCGGCGATCTCGGTCTCCTCGACCTGAAGCCTCGGAAGCTTGATGAAGTTTCTCCCCCTCATCCTCAAGAACGCGTTCCGCAAGAAGACGCGAACGCTTCTGACGATCGGTTCGATCGTTCTGCCGCTCCTCGTCATTTGCCTTCTTGGAACGTTCCTACGCGCGCTGGACCGGCCGGATCCCGCGGTCACGCGCGGGATGTTCCGGCTCGTCACGCGGCACAAGGTCTCGCTCGCGAACTTCCTCCCGCACGCGTACCTGGACAAGATCCGCAAGCTCCCAGGCGTCGTCGCGGCGACGGAGCTGGACTGGTTCGGCGGGAAGTACGGCGACGGCAGCGCGAAGACGATCTTTTCGCGCTTCGCGGTCGAGCCCGAGGCCTTTTTCCAGGTCTTCGACGACGCCGTCATCCTCTCGGGCTCTCCGGCGGACTGGTACGCCGACCGCGCGGGCTGCATCGTCGGAAAGAACATCGCCGACAAGTTTGGCTGGAAGACCGGCGACAAAATCGTCCTCAGGGGCGACATCTGGCCCGTGACGCTCGAGCTCAACGTGCGCGCCATCTATCAGATCCCGGACGGGAACGCCGCGTCCCTCCACTTCAACCGGAAATACCTCGAGGAAGCCTCGCCGCAGTTCGGCTCCACCCTGGGCATGGTCTGGACCAAGGCGCGGGACGGGAAGGCCGCGACTTCCCTCATCGACACGATCGACGGAATGTTCGAGAACTCGTCCTACCCGACGAAGACCGAGACCGAGAAGGCGTTCCAGATGTCGTTCATGTCGCTCGTCGGAAACGTGAAGCTCCTCGTCACCTCGATCGGCGTCATTATCGTCTTCGTGATCCTGCTCATCGCGGCGAACACGATGGCGATGGCCGCGCGCGAGCGCGTCACCGAGATCGCGGTGATGCGCACTCTCGGGTTCCCGAAGGGCACGATCCTCGGCCTGATCCTCGGCGAAAGCGTCCTCGTGGCGGTCTTCGGCGGGCTCTTCGGCATCGCCGTCTTTACGTTGATCGAGCCGACGATCAAGCGCGGCCTCATGACGACCCCGCTCGGGACGTTCGCCTCCGGATTCAGCCTTTACCCCGGCATCCTTCTTTTCGCGTTCCTCGTCGCGGTCGGGGTTGGCCTCGTGGCCGGCGTCGTGCCCGCCGTCCGGTCCGCGCAACGCTCCATCGTCGACGGCCTGAGGCAGGTCGGCTGAAAGGACCCCTGATGCTCGGCATTCCACTGAAGTACAACGTCCGGAACCTCTTCGTGAGGAAGGTCACGACCACTCTCACCGTTCTCGGGATCGGCCTCGTCGTGGCGGTCTTCCTGTGCGTCATGTCTCTCGGCGAGGGCCTGACGCGCGTATTCACGGCTTCGGGCTCCGAGAACAACATTCTCGTGCTGAGGCAGAACGCCCAGTCGGAGCTTCAGTCCGGCATTTCGCGCGACCAGGTGCCGCTCATCGAGACGCTTCCCGGCATTTCGCCCGACGCGGACGGAAAGCCGATGGCGTCTCCCGAGCTCGTCATCGTCCTGAACCTCGAGAAGCAGGGCGGCGGCTCGTCGAACGTCACGATCCGCGGGATCGGCGAGAAGGGCATGAAGCTCCGGCCCGGCCTCACGCTCGTCGAGGGCCGCATGTTCACGCCGGGCAAGTCCGAAGTCATCGTCTCGAAGAGCGTCGCGAGCCGCTTCAAGGACTGCGCGACGGGGCAGACGATCAAGTTCGGCGCGTATCGGTGGACGGTCGTGGGCCTTTTCGACGCCGGCGGCACCGCCCCGGACAGCGAAATCTGGACGGACGTCGAGGGCATGATCACGGACTTCAAGCGCGGCGGCTATTCATCCGTCCTCGCGCAGACCGCGGGCCGCGCGGCGCGCGACCAGCTCCAGGCCGGCCTCGCGGGCGACCCGCGTCTCGCGCTCGAGGGCAAGGTCGAGCGCACGTACTACGACGACCAGACGTCCACGGCGGCGCCGATCAAGTTTCTGGGATTCTTCGTCGGCATCGTCATGGCGATCGGCGCCTGCTTCGGGGCGATGAACACGATGTACGCCGCCGTGGCCGCGCGCACGCGCGAAATCGCGACGCTGCGCGCGCTCGGGTTCTCGCGCATCTCGGTGCTGCTGTCGTTCGTCTTCGAGTCGCTGTGCCTCGCGCTCCTCGGCGGAGTGCTCGGGTGCGTCCTCGGATTGCTCGCCGTGAAGCTCGCGCTCTCGGGCGTCACCGGCACGACGAACTTCGCGACGTTCTCGGAAGTCGTGTTCGCCTTCCGCCTCACGCCGGCGCTCCTCTTGACGGGCATCGTCTTCTCGCTCGTGATGGGATTCTTCGGCGGCCTCTTCCCCGCCGGACGCGCGGCGTTCACGAAAATCACGATTGCCCTGAGACAGGTAGGCTAGGGGGCGGACGATGGCCGACTTCCTGCTCAAGACCGAACCCTCGGACTACTCCTTCGACGACCTCGTAAAGGAGAAGCAGACCGTCTGGACGGGCGTGAAAAACTTCGCCGCGATCCGGCACCTGCTCTCCACGAAGAGGGGCGACCGGCTCGTGATCTACCACACGGGCGAGGTGAAGGCGGCGGTGGGCCTGGCCACCGTCGTCTCCGCCGACACCGACCCGAAGAGCCCGACCGACCCGCACGTCGTGATCGCGGCGGGAAAGCCGCTCGCCTCTCCGGTCACGCTCGCCACGATCAAGTCCGAAAAGCTCTTCCGCGACTCGCCGCTCGTGAAAATAGGACGGCTCTCGGTCGTTCCGCTCTCGGTCGCCCAGTACCGCTACCTCGCCGGCGGCTGACGCGCGGTGTTCTTCACGCGCGCCCAGGAGATCGCCCTCGCCGCGCTGCCGCTCCTCGATCCGCGCGGGACGCAGGGGAAAGGGCGCGGCGTGATCGCGATCGCCCAGGCGGCCGGCGTTCCCGCGCCGTTTCTCTCCAAGGTACTGGGGCGCCTCGTGGACCGCGGCCTCCTCAGGAGCAGGCGCGGGCGAGGCGGCGGGTTCGTCCTCGGCCGGCCCGCCTCGGACATCACGCTCGCCGACGTCGTTCTCGCGCTCGAGAGGCGTGACGATCTCGAGCGCGCCTTTCCGCCCGTCGCGGGCCCCGTGGGCGCCATCCTCGCGCCCGCGCGAAGAGAATTCCTCGAGCGCCTGCAGCGCACCCGGCTCTCCGATCTCGCCGCCGCTGAGAAGACGGCTCCTCTTCCATGAAAGACCTTCACGCCTTCCTCGACGTCCTTCGCAGCGAGAACGAGCTCGCGACCGTCGAGGCCGAGGCCGACCCGCGGCTCGAGATCCCCGAGATCCACCGACGCGTGATCGAGGCCCGCGGTCCGGCGCTCCTCTTCAAGCGCCCGAAGGGAGCCGACTTCCCGGTCGTGACGAATCTCTTCGGCACGCAAAAGCGCCTCGAGATCGCCTTCGGCCAAAAGCCGCGGGAGTTCGTCGAAACGGCCGCGCGGGCCGCCACCGAGCTTCTCCCGCCGACGGCTGAGAAGCTCTGGGCGTTCCGGTCGTTTTTCGGCGCCGCCCTGCGCGTGGGGACGAAGCGCGCGTCCCACGCCCCCGTGCTGGACGTCGTGGAGGACGCGCCCGATCTCGCGCGCCTGCCCGCCCTCACGCAATGGCCGGAGGACGCCGGAGCGTTCCTGACGCTGCCTCTCGTCTATTCGGAACTTCCTTCGGACGGACCGGAAGGCCTCACGCACCGGCGGCAGTCGAATCTCGGCGTGTACCGCATGCAGATCCACGGCCCGAGGACGGCGGGAGTCCACTGGCAGATCGCGAAGGGCGGCGGGTTCCACTACCACGAGGCCGAGGCGCGGGGCTCGGCGCTGCCGCTCACGGTCTTCCTCGGCGGTCCTCCCGCGCTCATCCTCGCGGCGGTCGCGCCGCTGCCCGAGGGGCTGTCCGAGCTTCTCGTCGCGTCGCTCCTCCTCGGGAAAAAACTCGCCATGACCAGCGTGCCGTCTCATCCGCACCGCCTGGTCGCCGACGCGGAGTTCGCATTGACCGGGTCGGTGCCGCCGAAAGTCCGGAAGCCGGAGGGCCCGTTCGGCGACCATTACGGCTATTACTCGCTGAAGCACGACTATCCCGTCTTCGAGGTCGCGCGGATCTACCGGCGGCGGAACGCGATCTTCCCGGCGACGGTCGTCGGCAAGCCCCGGCAGGAGGACTTCTACATCGGCGACATGCTGCAGGAGCTGCTGTCCCCGCTCTTTCCGCTCGTGATGCCGTCCGTCGTCGACCTCTGGAGCTACGGGGACACGGGCTTCCACTCGCTCGCGGCGGCGGTCGTGAAGGACCGGTACGGCCGCGAGGCGATGACCTCGGCCTTCCGCATCCTCGGCGAGGGACAGCTCGCCCTCACGAAGTTCCTCCTCGTCACCGACGCGAAACGCGACCTGCGCGACTTCCGCGGCCTCCTCGCCCACATCCTCGCGCGCTGCCGGTTCGAGACGGACCTCTTCGTATTCGGCAACCTCGCGATGGACACGCTCGACTACACAGGCCCGAAGGTGAACGAAGGAAGCAAGGGCGTCCTCCTGGGCCTCGGGGATGCGATCCGCGACCTCCCGCGCGAGTTCCGCGGCGCGCTGCCACAGGGCACGCGCACGGCGGCCGTCTTCTGTCCGGGCGCGCTCGTCGTGGACGGGCCGTCCTTCGCGTCCGACCGCTCCTACGCGGAGCGCCTCGCCCAAGACCCAGCCGTCGCCGGCTGGCCGCTCGTCGTCCTCGCCGACGACGCGGCGGAATCGGCGAAGGACGAGCGCTCGTTCCTCTGGCACGTGTTCACGCGATTCGAGCCCGCCGCGGACGTGCACGGCCGGCGCGAAGTGGTTCGGAACCACATCGCCTTCACGCCGCCAGTCGTCCTCGACGCCCGAACGAAGCCCTGGATGCCGAAGGTCGTGGAGACGGATCCCGGCACCGCCGCGCTCGTCGACCGGCGCTGGCGCGAGTACTTTCCGGGTCCCTGACCGACAGTTTTCGTCACCTGCCGCCGGCCAGAACCGCCGCCGGAAGTCGCTTTCCGGGCGCCGGGTGGCCTCGGGCCGCGGCCCGATTCCTGCAAGGGCCCCAAAGACAACGATGGCCGTCCCTCTCGGAGTCGGAGACGTCCTGGCGGAAGCCGGCGACCTCACGGTCCGCCGGCTGAGCCGCGCCTCGACGTGGCAGAAGACGTACGGCGGGACGATCGAGAGGGCGCTTCTCTCCACCGGCGCGGTCACCGAGGAGGTCCTGATCGCCGCTCTTTCGCAGGCCTACGGTCTCCCGGGGGTTTCGCGCGCGACGCTCGTCGCCTCGGACCCGGACATCGTCGAGTGCCTTCCCGCGAAAGAGAGGCGTCGCTTCCGTGCGTTTCCGTTCGCGCTTTCCGGTAAGCGCCTCAGGATCGCGACCTCGGACCCGCGCAATCTCGTGCTGCTGAAGAATCTCGCCGACGCGACGGGTTTCGAAGTGGAGCTCCACGTCACGCCGGACCCCGTTCTCGAGGACCTCATCGAGAGCTTCGAGGGCCAGGCGGCGGGAACGGCGCCCTCGCCCGCGTCGCGCGTTCAGCCGGCCTCGCCAGCCGTTCCGGCGCCCCTCGCGGCGCCCGACGACTCCATCGGCCGTCTGGGGCGTGCGCTTCTCGCCGAGGCGCTGCGCTTCGGCGCGACGGAGCTCGAGCTCGGAGCCAACACTCACGGCGCGTTCCTGCGCACGTTCAACGCCGAGCACCCCGCCGTCACGCGGCGTCTCTCGGCCGCCCTGCTCGGCCCGCTCATTGTGTGGTTTCAGGAACGCTGCCGGCGTCCCGAAGGATTCGTCGTCGAAGTGAAAGGCCCCGAAGGGAAGCTCAGGCGCCGCCTCGAGCTTCTCGCGGTCGACACGCACGGCGTCCGCGTCCGGCTGCATCCCTTCGAGGAGGCCGCGAGCGCCGCACGCCCGAAAGAGGACGTCACGTGCTCGCACGAAAACACCCAAGGTTTCGTCTTCTGCCCGCACTGCGGCGACGTCCTCTAGCCCGCAGACCGCTTCGCGGTCTTAACCGGGGAGTGGGCGGGCTAGAAACTGCTAGTAATGGGGGAAACATGGTCGTGTTTCCCCCCTGCCCCCTTCACCGCTCGAGAAACGCCGGTTCGTTCCTCTAGCCGGAAGGCGGAGGTTTCGGGCCGCGGCCCCGGCCGCGGCGTCTCCTTCGCCGGCCGCCTCCGACTTCGGCGCGTGAGGCCTCGGCAGGCGGCGCATTCGCGGGCTGAGGAGGACGCTGGGCTTTTGCCGCGCTCGCCGGCTGATTCTGCTGCGGACGGCCCCCGATCCCATTGCCTCCCGCTCCGCCGCGCCCACGGCGCCGGCGGCGCCGCCCGCCGCCCTCGCCCGGCTGTTGCTGCTTTTGTCCCGCCGCGGCACGCTCGCGGCGCTCCCGCTCCCGCTGAGCCTGGCGGCGCGCCTCCTCCTGCTGCTTCTGGCGCTGGCGCTCGCTCGCGCGGCGCTCCTCCTCGGCGCGCCTCGCGGCCTGTGCGGCCTCGTACTTTTTTCGCCATTCGGCCTCGATCTCGTCGCGCTCCAGGCGCTCTTCCTCCGTGAGGAGTCCCGCGACCGTGACGAGGATTTCAGCGCACGCCGCCTGCTCGGAAATGCACGCGACGATCTGCGCCCTCACGGGCGCGTTCGCGTCGGCGACGACGGCCGGGAGCCGGGTCGCGTCCGAGAGGAACATGCGCGTGAAGTCGAGCCGACGCATCTGGCCGGTCGAGTCGTTCGTCAGAGACAGCCAGTAGTGGTCGCGTTCGTGGTCGAGGCCGTGCGCGGCCAGCGCGTAGCCCGGCAGCGCCTCGACGGCGAGCGCGCTCAGAAGGTCGATGTGCCTTTCGCCGATCTCCTGCGTCTGCTCCATCGAGACGACGCGGTCGCGAAACATGCGGACGGACCCCATCGCGCGAAGGATCTCATACGTCGATTCCGCCGGCCGAAAGAAGCCGCCGGGCGTGCGCGTCGGGCGTGAAGACCGTGCGGCGATGCGCGGCGCCGGCCGAAAGCCGGGGCCCGAGCCCCTCTCGCACGAACCGGACCATGGCCGCGGCGAGGGCGCACGCGTCGCCCGGAGGCACGAGGAGGCCGCTCCGGCCTTCCTCGACGATTCCTGCAAGCCCGTCCACCGCGGAGCCGATCACCGGGCGCGAGAACGCGAGAGCGTCGGCGGCGATCCCGGAGCCCGTGGCGTGGCGATACGGGCAGACGACCGCGTCGCACGCGGCGAACCAGAGGGCGCGCTCGTCCTCGGAGAGGTAGCGCAGCTCGAGACGTACGCCCGCCGGCGCCCGGGCCGGCACGTCGCGCGCCGACCCCCACGCCTCGCCGGCGAGAACCAGCTGAGCTTCGGGAACTTCTCGTCGCGCGGCGGCGAACGCTTCGAGCAGGACGTCCCAGCCCTTGTAAGGCCGGAGAATCCCGCTGAAGAGAAAGAGCGGCACGTCCGCCGGCACGCCGAGCCGTGCGCGTGCGGCCGCGCGGTCCGGGATCACCGCGCGCGGCTCCGAGGGATGCGGGATCACGTCGACACGCGCATCGGAGCGCTCCGAGACGATCTCCCCCGCGCTCCGCGCGTTCTGAACGACGAATCGGTCGGCCCGCCTGAGGACCGCGCGCGTCAGCGCGTCCTTCAACGGGCTCTGCTCGTGGTCGAAGACGTTGTGGCAGAGGAGAAGCGTCGTGGCCCCGGCACCGTCGCGGGAAAGGCCGGCGAACAGCAGGAGAACGTGCGGCGCGAAGTAGGCCGTCCACCAAGGAATGACGACGAGAGAAGCTCCGGACGCCAGTATTTCTTTCGATGAGGAAAAGAACGAGAAGGGGTTGAGGCCGTCGAGGATCGAGCGGACGTCGGACAAACCCGCGCCAAATCCCTCTTCCCTTTCTAAGAAATCACCGGTTCCCTTCGCCGGATACAGGAACCGTGGATACATCCGACGGAAAGTGACGACGATCGGCTCGACTCCGAGGGCGCGCATCGCCCGCGCGAGCCGCAGGGTCTGGTCCGCGATTCCGCCGCGCCAGGGAGGAAGAGGCCCGACGAGGGCGACACGGGTCGTCATGGCGCCTCGAGGAGAAAGGCCTTCAGATAGTCGCCCTCGGGGCAGTCGATCGAGACCGGATGGTCCGCTCCGGCTCCGCGCCGCTCGAGAAGCCGCGCCGGACGGCGGGCATCGAGCGCGGCCGCGAAGATCACCTTCTGGAAGAGGTCGGGTGAAATGCGGCCCGAGCACGAGCACGCGAGGAGAAGGCCGCCCGGGGCGAGAAGCTGAAACGCGAGCCGGTTGATGTCCTTGTAGCCGCGGCAAGCCTTGTCGACGTCCGCCTTCCGCTTCGCGAACGCGGGCGGGTCCGTCACGATGAAATCCCAGCGCTCGCCGGCCGCGACCCGGACCCTGAGGTCGTCGAAGACGTCGGCTTCCCGCGTCTCGACGCGCGCACCGGGCCCCTCGAGGGCCTGCCCGTTGAGAATGTGGTTCTCGCGCGCGAGCTCGAGCGCGTCGGCGGATGCGTCGACGTGGACGACGCGCGTCGCGCCGCCGGCGAGCGCGGCGACGCCGAACGCGCCCGAATACGAGAACAGGTCGAGCACGCTCCGGCCCGCCGCGAGGGACCGCACGAGGAAGCGGTTCTCGCGCTGGTCGAGGAAGAAGCCCGTCTTCTGCCCGGCGGAGATCTCCGCCACGAAGGCGAGGCCCCGCTCGCGGAACGCCGCCCGCCGAGGGCTGGTGTCGCCCGCGAGAAGCTCGTCGTCGAGCTCGAGCCCTTCTCCCTGCCGCCCCGGCAGGTCGTTCTTCTGAAGGACGGTCGCCTCGGGGAACGCCGCGAGGAGCGGAGGCAGCCAGAGCGGGCGGGCGCGCGCGGTGCCCTCGGTCGTGGCCTGTATGACGAGGGCTCCACCGTACCGGTCCGCGACGAGGCCGGGCAGGAAATCACCTTCCGCGTTCACGACGCGGTAGCCATCCGTTTCGGGCGGCACGACGTGGTCCCTCAGCGCCACCGCCTCCCGAACGCGCCGCGAGACGAGGTCTGCGTCGAGCGGCCGGTCCTCGAACGTCCAGAAGCGGGCCACGATCGATGCAGCCGGCGACGCGAAGCCGCGCGCCAGAAACGCGCCCGAGGCGTCCCGTGCCTCGACGGCTCCGTCCGGTGAAGTGCCCTCCTCCCGCGCAACCGCGCCCGAGAAGAGCCACGGATGGCGCCGGCGCGTCGCCGCGTCGCGGCCCCTGGCGAGATGGAGCGTCCGCACGCCTGAACGATACCCGAGGGCCGGCCGCGCCCGGCTTGACGCACGCGGCCGCGAAGCCCGAGACTGCCTCCCGGATGCGAGAACGAAACCTGATTCCCGCCCACCTTCTCGCCGAGGCGGGGACGATGGATCCCATGGAGCTCACGCGGCTCGGCGTGGACGCCGCCAAGGAAGAGCGCTTCGAGCGAGGCCTGATCCTCCTCACGGAGGCCTACCGCATTTTTTCGGACGAGCGTGACGTGAAGAGCGAGGCCGTGCGTGAAGTTTCGGGAGAGGAGGAGCCGGAGGCGCGCCGGCGCGCGCCGGGCATCATGTTCTCGTACTACGGGCTCTGCCTCGCGAGCACGGCTCCGACGCGCGCCGCCGAGGCCGCGAGCTTCTGCGAGCTCGCGATCCAGAAGGAGCCCTCGCGCGTCGAGCACTACGTCAACCTCGTGGGGATCTGGCAAGCGGGCCACCAGCGCCTGAAGATGATCCAGGCTCTGGAACGAGGCATGGCGGCGCTCCCGAAAAGCGCGGTCCTCAAGGCTCTCGGGGAAGGGATCGGCATACGAAAATCTCCGGCGCTGCCCTTCCTTCCCCGGGACAACAAGGTCAACGCGGCGCTCGGAAAGCTGCTGCGAAAGCGGCCGAAGAGCTGAAGGTCAGCGCCGGAAAGCCGAGAGCCCCAGCCACGCCGCCGCCGACACGGCGGCGGACACCGGGATCGTCAGGATCCACGCGATCACGATCGAGCGCGCGACGCCCCACCGCACGGCAGAGAACCGCCGGACGGAGCCCACGCCCATGATCGCGCCGGTGATCGTGTGTGTCGTCGAGACGGGCACGCCCCCGAGAGAGGCGCCGATGAGTGTCACCGCTCCCGCGAACTCGGCGCACGAGCCGCTGATCGGCCTGAGCGCCGTGATGCGCATCCCCATCGTGCGCACGATGCGCCAACCGCCCGAAAGCGTCCCGAGGCCGATCGCCGCATGGCTCATGAGAATGATCCAGAACGGAATGTCCAGCGTCTTGAGAGTGCCCGTGGAGAAGAGAAGCACGGCGATGATGCCCATCGTCTTCTGGGCATCGTTCATCCCGTGACCGAACGAGAACGCCGCCGCCGAGACGAGCTGGACCTTTCGAAAACCGCGATCGAGGGGCTCGGGTCGCGCGTGACGAAAGATCCAGGTGGCGGCGAGAAAGAAAATGAAACCGAGAACGAACCCGAGGAGCGGCGACAGCACGATGAAGACGACCGTCTTCCCGAGGCCCTTCGGCACGAGAGAAGCCGGCCCCGCCTTCACGAGGGCCGCGCCGGCGAACCCCCCGATGAGAGCGTGCGAGGAGGAGGACGGAAGGGCCCACCACCACGTCACGAGATTCCACACGATCGCGCCCACGAGTGCCGCGAAAATGAGAAGGGGATCCACGACGGCCGGATTCACGATGTCCTTGCTGATCGTCTTGGCGACACGCGTCTCGAGGGAGAACGCCGCCACGAAATTGAAAAAAGCGGCCCATATGACCGCTTTTTTCGGCGTCAGGACCCGGGTCCCGACGACGGTCGCGATGGAGTTCGCCGCGTCGTGAAAGCCGTTGATGAAGTCGAAAGCGAGCGCCACGAACACGACGAAGAGAACGAAGGTCATCGGCGAGGCGCGAGGCTCAGGAGGACTTCAGGACGATCTGCTCGAAAACGTTCGCGACGTCCTCGCAGCGGTCCGTGGCCTCTTCGAGAACCTCGTAGATCTCCTTCCATTTCATGAGCACGATCGGATCCTTTTCCGTCTCGAAGAGGTTTCCGATGGAAATGCGGTTCAAAGTGTCGGCTTCGTTCTCGAGGCGGTTGATCTCCACGCAGATTTCCAGGATCGCCGCGGAGTTCTTGAGGTCACCGAGGAGACCCGCCCCACGGCAGATCGCCTCTGCCGACTGCACGAGAATGGCGGTGGCCGACTTCAGAGCCGGCGTGGGGGCGGGGATCTTGTAGAGGACGAGTCGCGCGGCCGCGGCGTCGAGAAAGTCGAGCACGTCGTCGAGGGCCTTGACGAGGTCGTGAATGTCCTCCCGGTCGATGGGCGTGATCCACGTGCGCGAAAGAAGCCCAAACGTCTGGTGCGCGACCTGGTCGCCCTCGTGCTCGAGGTGCTTGATCCGCGCGACCTTCAGCTCCACCTCGGTGAAGTCTGCGGCGAGCTCGTCGAGGGCGTTCGCGGCCTCGAGGATGATCTCGGCGGCGCGCGCGAATTGCGGGAGAAAGCTCTCCTCGCGCGGAAACAGCTTGATCACGGCGCCGAGAGTATCAGAGCGGCTTCACGCCGATTTCACGGGGACCTTACACGCAAACGAGCATATTTGATCGGGTGTGGCGCACCGGGCGTGGCAGGATAGGAACATGATCCGACGCTTGCGCGCCCTGCGGGCACTTGTCGTCCTTCTTCCGGTCTTCGCGCTCGCCGCCGCCGTTCCGGCGCCGGCTCCCGCGCCGAAGCTCGCCGTCGTGATCTCCGTGGACGGCCTCGGCTGGGCCCGCCTCGAGGGATACCGGCCGTGGTTCGTCGCGGGCCTGAAGCGGCTTCTCGACGAGGGCCACGTCGAGCGCGCTGCGCGCTACCAGCACCTGAACACCGAGACCGGACCGGGCCACGCCTCGCTCGGCACGGGTGCGCCGCCACGGGTCACGGGGATCGTCGCGAACAGCTGGTTCGAAGCCGGCGAAGACGGCTCGCTCCATACCGTCTATTGCACGGACCAGCGCGATCCGGCCGCTCCGGCCGGATCGGCGCGCGTCATTCCGGGTCCCGGCAACTTGCGCGTTCCGACGCTGGGCGACCGCCTCGTGGAGGCGAAGAAGGGCGCGCGCGTCGTCTCCCTCTCGGCGAAGGACCGCGGCGCCATCTTCCTGGCCGGTCGGGAACGAGCCCACTCGGTCTACTGGTACGACAAGGAAACGGGCCGCTTCGTATCGTCCACGGCATACGACCCGCCTTCCGCCGTCCGCCTCGCGGTGAGGAGATTCAACGAAACGAAAGCCGGAACCATGCTCCCGGGCCGTTTCGGGCTCGTCTGGAAGAAGTGGGCGGGGCCCTTGCCTCCTGCCGGAGCGAAATTACTTCCGACTCCCGTACCCGCCTCCATCGTTCAGCGCTACCAGTACCCCGTGCACGGTCTTGGATTCGACCACGACCTCTCACGATTCGGAGTGATGCCGACGGGAGACACGCCGGGCTACTTCGGAGGCATCTATCGGAGTCCCCTCGTGGACGAGCTCACGGCCGACCTCGCGCTCGCCCTCCTGAACGACCCGGCGCTGGAGCTCGGCCACGGCGACGTGCCCGACCTGCTGTGCCTTTCCTTTTCGGGCCACGATCCCGTGTCGCACGACTACGGCAACGAATCCGAGGAAGAGCTCGACACGCTGCGGCGCCTCGACGTGCAGCTCGGCCGCCTTCTCGACGCGCTGGAGGCGGGCTATCCGAAGGGCACCTTTCTCGTCGCGCTCTCGGCGGATCACGGTTTCCCGGTCATGCCAGAGGTCGCGAGGGCGATCGACAAGACCGCCTCCGGCGGCCGGATCGACGTCGGCAAGGAAACGCTCGACAACTTCAAGGAGCGACTGAACCGGATGCTCGACGAGACGCTCTGCCTCGACGTCGGCGCCAAGCCGGTCTTCGGCATGGACGGCTGGGACCTTTTCTACGACCGGGCCGCGCTCCCCGCGAAGAGCGTCGCCGGCGCCTGCGGAGCGGCGGGACGTTCCGTGACGGCGGCCGACGTCGACCGCGTCCTGCCGGGTCTCGTGAAGCTGGTCTGGGGCGCGGAGGTCGAGGACGTGCTCCTCACCTCACAGGCGGCAGCGTGGCGCGAAACTCCGGCCCTCTCTTTCGTGAAGAACGACTTCGACGCGCAGCGCTCGGGGGACGTCTTCCTCGTCCCCCGCTGGGGCGTCCAGACGTCCTACAACCCGGGGCGCGGCTCGATGCACGGGACGCATTACGAATACGACATCCACGTGCCGCTCATCTTCTGGGGCGCGGGCGTGAAGGCCGGCGCATCGGAGGCGCCGTCCACCCCCTACGACCTCGCGCCCACCGTGGGTCAGTGGCTCGGCGTCACGCTTCCCCAAGCGATCGGGAAGGCGCTTTTTCTGCCGCGGTGACGAACGGGACGCCGGACACCGGAAAGCTGCGGCGGCGTCCGCGCTACCGCGGCACGCATCCGCGCGCGTTCTCGGAAAAATACAAGGAGCACGATCCCACGTGCTTCCCCGGGGAGCGCGCGAAGGTGCTCGCCTCCGGCAAGACGCCCGCGGGCAGCCACGTCGCGGTTCTCGTCGCGGAGGTCCTTGCCGCGCTCGAGCCAAGAGCTGGCGACACCGCCGTGGACGCGACCCTCGGCTTCGGCGGCCACTCCTCGGAGATCCTAAAGAGGATCCTGCCCGGCGGGCAGCTCCTTGCGCTGGACGTGGACCCGATCGAGCTGCCGAAGGCCGAATCGCGATTAAAGGCGCTCGCGGAGTCGCTCGGCGACGCGGGGGCCGTGCGCTGTGTGAGGCGCAACTACGCGGGGCTCCGCAAGCTCCTCGAATCGGAAGGCCTCGCTCACGGCTCGGACGTGATACTCGCCGACCTCGGCGTCTCCTCGATGCAGATCGACGACCCGAGCCGAGGCTTTTCGTGGAAACACGACGTTCCGCTGGACCTCAGGATGAATCCCGAGCGCGGACAGCCGGCGGGCATTCTGCTGAGTCGGATGAAGAAAGAGGAGATCGAAGATTTTCTTAGAAGGTTGGGAGACGAGCCCAAAGCGGCGGGAATCGCCGCCGCGCTTCGGGAAACGATCGAAGCTCGCCGCAGCGAAAAGCCCATTCACCTTCTAAGCACTTCGGACGTTGCGGCTGCGGTGGATTCCGCCTACAAAGGACTGACGTCCCGTGACGCGTCCGAAGCAAAGAAATCTTCCCTCCAGCGCACCTTCCAGGCGATCCGCATCCTCGTCAACGACGAGCTGGCCGCGCTCGAGTCGTTTCTCCGCGATCTGCCCCACTGCCTCGCCCCCGGCGGCCGCGCCGCGATCCTGACGTTCCACTCGGGCGAGGACCGGCGCGTGAAGAAGGCGTTCGCGGCGGGACACGCGGACGGCACCTATGCGGAGGTCTCCCGGGAAGTCGTGCGCGCCTCGCCCGAAGAGCGCCACGCCAATCCCCGCTCCCGGCCCGCCAAGTTGCGCCGGGCCGTGCGGGCGCGTTGACGCCCTTCAGGCGCCACGCTTCGCGCCCGCGCGATACAGAAAGGCGCAGACGGCGAGGATCCCGAGGGTGGTCAGCGCTTCGCCGGGGAGGCCCGCGACGAAAGGCGGACGGCCTTTCGGCGCGACGCCGAGCGCGACGAACGCCGCGACGAGGACGCCCGCGAGGCCCTCGCCCGCGACGAGACCGGATGCCGCGAGGACGCCCCCGTCGCTGCCTTCCGGCGGATGGCCCTGGCGCGACCTCTCGACGAGGCCGCGCCTCGGCACACGCGGTGCCCTCGGGGTAGGGCAGCAACGCTGCGGCGTGGACACGCTCTCAAGACTCTAGCAGCGACGCGCGTCCCATGAACGCCAAGGGCCACGTCACACCGCGAGCGGAAACGTCCCGAGGACGTCGTGGCGGGGCGGTCCCGGGCCGAGCGTCGAGTGAATGAGAAGAAGGCGGTCGACCCGAATGCGGCCGAGCGGCTTCGCGACGACGGCGCCTCTACGCACGGCCGCGGCGACTGCCGAGGAGCCGTGCCGGTTGCGCGCGCGCGCCAGCGTGAGGTGCGGGGAGAACGGCCGTGCATCGCCCGGAAATCCCCGGCCCACGAGCGCGCGAGAGATCGCCTCCGCGAGCGCGACGAGCGTCTCGCGACCCGCGCCGCAGCCGACCCAGACGACCTTCGCCGGGCCCCGCTCAGGAAAATACCCAAGGCCCTCCAGCTCGAGGTCGAAGCCTGACATCCCCGCGGCTGCCGCGCCTGCCGCGCCGCGGACGTCCTCTACGCGGTCTTCGGGAAGCTCGTCGAAAAAATGAAACGTCAGGTGGCGCTGGGCGGCGGGCACCCACCTGAGCTCGCCTTCGGGAAAGTGGACGCTATGCGCGGCGAGAGACGTGTCGAGCAGCGGATCGCCAACGGAGACGGCGAGGAAGGCGCGGATCTACTTCTTCTCCTTGTCTTCTTCTGCCTCTTCCTCGTCGGCCTCGGTGAAGAACCACGCCTTCGCGCAGGCCTTGCTGCAGAACGCCGCGTTTCCCGAGCGGACCGCGCAGTTCCGGCAAAAACCCTTGAAGCAGTACGAGCACTCCTGGATGAGCACGCGCTCGAACATCTGCTGGCACTGCTCGCAGAAGATGTAAGGCGAGTCGTCTTCTTCTCCGTCGCGCCGCTTCATGGCGGAATCATAGGCGCCTCGCGGGAAGCTGGTGGCGGCGGGCGGAATCGAACCGCCGACAAAGGGCTTATGAGACCCCTGCTCTGGCCATCTGAGCTACGCCGCCCCGAAAAGGCGCGCCCGGGGGCCCGGGCGGAGGGCGGATGATAGCGCACGATGACGGGGTCGCTCGAGGACCGCTTCGCCCGACACGTCGAGGAGGCGCGCCTCTTCGAGAGCGCGCGCACGCTCGTCGTGGCGCATTCGGGCGGAAGCGACTCCACGGCGCTTCTCCTCCTCGCCGCCGCATGGGCGTCTGCCCGCGGGGTCGCGGTGATGTCCGCGCACGTCGCACACGGCCTCAGAGGCGAGGCGGGCGAAGAGGACGCGCGGTTCTGTGCGCGGCTCGCCGCGACGCTTTCGGTGCGCTTCACGCTTCATCCCGTGGATGTGCCGTCCGGGCGGAGGAAGGGCGAGAGCCTCGAGGCCGCGGCCCGCCGCCTGCGGTATGCGGCGCTTCTCGCCCTCTCGCACGGCCTGGGCGGCGCGCCCGTCCTCACCGGCCACACTCGCGACGACCAGGCCGAGACGGTCCTGCTCCACCTCGAGCGAAGACTCGGCCGCGCCCGCGGAGGCATCCGCCCGCGCCGGGGCGACGGCGTCGTCCGTCCGCTCCTCCCCTTTTCGCGTGCCGAGCTTCGGGAGCTCCTCGCGGAAAGAGGCGTTCCCTTCCGTGAGGACGAGACGAACGAGAACGAAGCCTTCGCGCGGAACCGTATCCGCCGCAGGGTGCTCCCGGAAATGGAGGGCAAGGACCCCGGCAGGACCGTGAGGCTCGCGCGCGCGGGTGCGAAATGGGGAGAAAGGCTGGACGCGCTCGACCGCCGGCTCGACGAAGCGATGGCCGAGGCGAAGATTTCTTCGAAGGGCACTTGGCCCCGTTCCTTCTTCGCGCGTCTCTCTCCCGAAGGAGCCGGCCGCCTGCTCGTGAGGGCGGCGGGCGCGGGCGGAAAGGTCCCCGGGAAAGCCCAGGTGAAGAAGATCCTGACCCGCCTCGAGAGGGGCGACCGCACCTTCGGCGAGGAGTTCGCGGGTGGCCGCGTCGAAGTCGATCCTCGCGTCGTGCGGTTCGTTCCGGCCCCGCGAAAGACGCGAACCCGGTCTACGATCGAGCCACCATGAAACTGCGCCGTGCCCTCATCATTGCTGCGGCCCTCCCCGCACTCTTCCTATTCAAAGAAATCTTTCTCCCCTCCTTTTCTTCAGCAGAAATTTCTTCTCCCAATTCCTTCGACGCCCGCTTCACCGGCCGCACGATGCGCGTGGACCTCTTCCACACGGGCGGACCGAGAGGCGAGGTCGTCGCGCTCGACCGCGTCGTGGATGACGGGCCGTGGCCGGGCAGCCGGACCCGCCTCCTCGACGAGACGAACCTCGGCAGCCACCTGTTCGAGGTGCGCGACGTCAGGACGAACCGCGTCGTCTTCTCGCGCGGGTTTTCGTCGATGTTCAGCGAGTGGGAGCAGACGGAGGAGGCCAAGCGGGCCGCCCGGACGTTTCCCGAGTCGCTGCGCCTTCCCTGGCCCCGGGAGAAGGTCCGGATCGTCCTCGAGCGCCGCGACAAGGCCAACGTCTTCCACGAGCTGCTTTCAGCCGTGATCGACCCCGCGGGGCCCGAGGCGAACCCCGCGCCGCGCGTGCCCGCGGGCAGGGTCTGGACGGTCTTCGAGAACGGGCCCGCCGCGGCGAAGCTGGACCTCCTCCTTCTCGGCGAGGGCTACGCCGAAAAGGACCTGCCGAAGTTCCACGCCGACGTGAAGCGCCTCGTGGACATCCTCTTCACGTACGAGCCGTTCAAGAGCCGCAAGGCCGACTTCAACGTGCGCGCCCTCGACCTGCCCGACTCCGAGAGCGGCGTCCTGAGGCCCGACTCGAGAATCTTCAGGCGGACGCCGCTGTCCGTTCAGTACGGCATATTCGGCTCTGAGCGCTACGTGCTCACGTACGACGACCGCGCGCTTCGCGAGGCCGCCTCGGCCGCGCCGTACGACTTCCTCGAGATTCTCGTGAACGACGCGCGTTACGGCGGCGGGGGAATCTACAACTTCCAGGCGACCGCGTCGGTGGACACGGGCTTTTCCGAATACGTCTTCGTGCACGAGTTCGGCCACCACTTCGCGGGCCTCGCCGACGAGTACTACGGATCGGACGTGGCCTACGAGACCGGCGGCGCCAAGCCGGAGCCCTGGGAGCCGAACGTGACCGCCCTGAAGGACCCGGTGGCGCTGAAATGGGCCGACCTCGTCGAGAGGGGGACGCCGCTGCCGACCCCGTGGGAGAAAGACGCCTTCGAAAAGCAGACCCGCGGCATCCAGGCCGAGCGCAAGAAGCTCATCGCGTCCGGCGCTCCGCCCTCCGCGCTCGACGACCTCTTTCGCCGGCAGATGGCCCTGGATTCGAAGCTCCTGTCCACGATGGCGTGGTCCGGCAGAGTCGGGGCCTTCGAGGGCGCCGCCTACGAGGCGAAGGGCCTCTACCGGCCCTCGGCCGACTGCATCATGTTCACGCGCGACCCGGGGGGGTTCTGTCCGGTCTGCCGGCGGGCGATCGGGCGCGTGATCGACGAATACTCCCGGCCCTGAGCCTCCCCTTTCACTTCGGAGTCCCCTGCTAGACTTACATGTCTGTGGCTCTTGTCACCGACGAGCTCTACGGCCCGCAGGACATCGCCCGGCGCGTCGCGGACGTCGGCCGGAGGATCGGCCACGACTACCCCGACGGCGACATCGTCCTCATCGCGGTCCTGAAGGGCGCGGGGTTCTTCGTCGCCGACCTCGCCCGCGCCGTGCCACGGCGCGTGCGCTGCGAGTACATCGACGTGCTCCGCGACGGCGAGAGTGAGAAGGTCGTCAACTATCACTTTCTCGCGCCTTTCGACGTCGCGGACACCGACCTCATCGTGCTCAAGGACGTGATCCGGAGCGGAGTCGTCGAGACCTGGCTGCAGAATCAGTTGCGGGAAGAAAAGCCCCGTTCCATCCGTTTCGCCTGCGTGGTGGATCATCCCCAGGACCGCAAGAGCGCGCTGCGCGCGGATTACGTCCTGTTCCCCGCCGAGGAAAGCGTCCTCGTGGGCTATGGCATGGAATTCATGGGCGAGGGTGGGAACTTTCCGTTCATCGCGCAGGTCAGAACCGAAGGGGAGGCGCCGTTCGAGTCCACCGCGGACCGTCGCGCCCGTGCCCGATGAACCGCATCCCGCGAACCGGCGTATGAGAGTCGAGGGCACAAGGTGAATACAACCGTCAAGAACATCCTCCTCTGGATGGTCATCCTCGTGGTGATCCTCCTGCTCTTCCGGGTCGTGGACGTGGGCCGCACCTCGACCTCCACCGTCAGCTTCACCGAATTCATGGAGATGGTGAAGAAGGGCGACCTCGACCGCGTCACGATCCGCGGCCAGGAGATCCGAGGCTTCAAGAAAGGCTCGCCCGAGGGGCGCGAGCCGGGCGTCCGCACGTACGCGCCCGTCTACAACGACCTGACGTCCGACCTCATGAAGGCGAACGTGAAAATCACGGCGGAAGAGCCCGGCCAGGGCGGATTCCTCGTCATCCTCCTGCAGTGGGCGCCCATCCTGTTCCTCATCGGCCTCTGGATTTTCATCATGCGGCAGATGCAGTCGGGCGGGAACCGCGCGATGCAGTTTGGAAAATCGCGCGCGAAGCTCCTGACGCCCAATCAGAAGAAGGCCACGTTCAAGGACGTCGCGGGCTGCGAAGAGGCCAAGGAAGAGCTTTCCGAGATCATCGACTTCCTGAAGGAGCCCGCGAAGTTCCAGAAACTGGGCGGCAAGATCCCGAAGGGCGTCATCATGATGGGCCCCCCCGGCACGGGCAAGACGCTCCTCGCGCGGGCCGTCGCGGGCGAGGCGAACGTGCCGTTCTTCTCGATCTCCGGCTCGGACTTCGTCGAGATGTTCGTGGGCGTCGGCGCGTCGCGCGTGCGCGACCTCTTCGAGCAGGGGAAGAAGAACGCCCCGTGCATCATCTTCATCGACGAGATCGACGCCGTCGGACGCCACCGCGGCGCGGGCCTCGGCGGCGGGCACGACGAAAGGGAGCAGACGCTGAACGCGCTCCTGGTCGAGATGGACGGCTTCGAGGGGAACGACGGCGTCATCCTCGTGGCGGCCACGAATCGTCCCGACGTTCTCGACCCCGCGCTCCTTCGCCCCGGCCGCTTCGACCGCCGCGTCGTCGTGGACCGTCCGGACGTGAAGGGCCGCGAAGGCATCCTCAAGGTCCACACGCGCACGATCCCGATGTCCGACGACGTCGACCTTTCGGTCGTGGCGCGGGGCACGCCGGGCTTCGCCGGAGCCGACCTCGCGAACCTCGTGAACGAGGCCGCGCTCGCGGCCGCCCGCGTCGACAAGAAGAAAGTCGACATGGTCGACTTCAACTACGCCAAGGACAAGGTCCTCATGGGCGCCGAGCGGAAGTCCATGGTCATGTCGGAAGAGGAGAAGCGTGTCACCGCGTATCACGAGGGCGGCCACGCGCTCATCGCCTCCTTCGAGGAGCACACGGACCCGCTCCACAAGGTCACGATCATCCCGCGCGGCCGCGCGCTCGGCCTCACGCAGCAACTCCCGCTCGAGGACAAGTACACGTACTCGAAGGAGTACATCGAGGCCGAGCTCGCCGTCATGATGGGCGGCCGCCTCGCCGAGGAAGTCTGCATCGGACGCATCACGACGGGCGCCTCGAACGACTTCGAGAAGGCCACCGAGATGGCGCGGCGCATGGTGTGCGAGTGGGGCATGAGCGAGCTGGGGCCGATGTCCTTCGGCCGGCCCGAGGGAGAGGTCTTCCTCGGCCGCGACTTCTCGCGGCAGCCCGACTACTCCGAGGACACCGCGCGGAAGATCGACGACGAGGTCAACCGCATCGTCGTGGCGTCGTACCAGCGCGGGAAGAAGATCATCGTCGAGCACCGCGCCGCACTCGAAGAGATCGCGAAGGTTCTCCTCGAGAAGGAGTCCCTCGACGGCGAAGAGATCTACGCGATCATCAAGCGGGTCACCGGGCACGAGGTCGCCAAGCGCCCGCCCGTCAAGCGCGAGCCTCCGAAGCCCACCGCGCCGGCGACCGTCACGCAGAAGGACGAAGGCGCGGCACCGGCGCCCGGCGGACTGGTCCCCATCCCGGTCTGAGCCCGGCGCGTGACGCGCTCCTGAGCTCCCGAGCGGCCTATAATGCATTTGCATCGCCCCAGCGGCCGAGGTCCGTTCTAATCTGAAAGTGGGCAGGTCCGCGCCAACGGGACCCGTCGCCCGTGAAAGGAGCCCTCTGATGAACACGCTGTGGATCGTCGTGATCGCGACGGTCGTCATCTACCTGGCCTACAACTTTTACGCGCGGCGGATCGACCGGGACGTGATCCGGGCCGACGCGAAAAAAGCGACGCCGGCCACGATGTACATGGATGGCGTGGACTTCATGCCCACGAGCAAGAACGTCCTGTACGGCTACCACTTCAAGTCGATCGCCGCCGCGGGCCCGATCGTCGGCCCCATCACGGCCGCGAACCTGTGGGGCTGGTTCCCGTGTCTTCTGTGGCTCGTCATCGGGGTCAGCTTCATCGGATGGGTCAGCGATTACTCCGCGATCATGGTCTCGGTGAGGAACGACGGGAACAGCCTGAGCGCGATCTCGCACAAACTCATCGCTCCGCGCACACGGACGATCCTGTTCATCTTCATCTTCTTCTACCTGATGCTCCTCGCCGGGGCGTTCGTCGGAATCCTCGCGGCGATTCTCTCCGCCCGCCCCGACGTGCCGTTCGGCATCATCATGCTGGCGCTCATGGGCCTTCTGGCGGGCCAGATGATGTATCGCTGGAAGATGAACCTGATCCTCGTCACCGCGATCGTCGTGGCCGTAACGCTCGGGGCCATGGCGCTCGGGCCGTGGGGCCAGACGAAGAACCAGAAGGGAGCGCTCGTGCAGGGACCGGTCGGCGCGGCGGTCGTGTCGTTGAACGGGGCCGTCGACAGCCTCAACGGCAAGCAGGCGATTCTCTCGCTCCAGGATCCGACGAACGCGGACCCGCGCATCCCGGCCCCGGGAGCGGACGGCAAGCGCCCGACCACCGCGGCCTATGACTCGGCCACGCAGCAGATCCGGACGCTTCCGAACTACCTCCTCTGGATGGTCTTCCTCTTCGCCTTCTCCTACTGCGGCGCGAACATGCCCATCTGGCGGTTCGCCCAGCCGGTCAACTACATCGGCTTCTGGGTCATGCTCATCACGATCGTCCTTTCGGCGATCGGAGCGTTCGTCGCGCCTCTGACGGGCGTTCTGGACGCGGGCGGCAAGGCCATCGGGGCGTTCGCACTGACCGCGGTGAAGGACCTCGGCTTCGCGGCGCCGGTCAAGCCGTTCACGGCATGGCAGCCGCTCTGGCCGATGCTCTTCGTGACGATCGCCTGCGGCGCGATCTCCGGCTGGCACGCGCTCGTCGGTTCGGTCGGGACGGCGCGGCAGCTCGAGTACGAGACCGACGGCCTCCCGGTCGGCGGCGGCTCGATGTTCGGCGAGTACACGCTCGCCCTCCTCTCGCTCGTGGCCGTCTCCATCGCGGGCGTCGGGGGCGGCGGCGGAAGGTTCGCCGCGGGCGTCGGCAAGCTCATTTACGCCGGCACCTTCACGGCGATCCCCGAGGTCTTTGGCACGGCGCTCGGCTTCGGCGCCTTCGTCGTCATCGTCCTGACGGTGACGCAGCTCGTCTTCCGCGTCATGCGCGTCACGCTCTCCGAGTGGGCGGGCGAAGCGATTCCGCTGGTGCGCAACATGCACGTCTCGAGCATCATCTCCATGCTGCTGACCCTCGCCCTCGTCATGACGGGCACGTGGGTCTACCTGTGGCAGATGTTCGGCGCGTCGAACCAGCTGATGGCCGCGCTGAGCCTTCTCGTCGTGACGGTCTGGCTCAAGTCGGAAAAACGGAACCCGAGCTTCGCCCTCTACCCGATGCTCTTCATGTACATCACGACGCTCTTCGCCACGGCCGTCACCGCGCGCAACCTATACGTGACGATCGCGTCCAACCCGGCGATGAGCGGGCTGCCGGTGGCCGGCGCCTGGGCGATGATCGTGCTCGCGGTCCTTCTGATCATCGCGGCTCTCTTCATCGGATGGGACGGCCTGAAGGCCTACCAGAAGTACAGCGCGACTCCGGCGGTGCCGAAGCCGGCTCCCGCGACCACCTAGCTGCGGAGCGCGCGCTCGCCGATCGTCCGCACCGCCGCGAACAGCTCCGCGGCGGGCGCGGACCCGGCCGGCAGGTCGATGTGGAGCTGCAAATGGGGCTCGGCCCGGCGGACCGAAAGGCGCCGGACCGTCATGCCCGCCGAGCGGGCGAGCTCGAGGAGATCGTCGGCAAGAGGAAGCGTGCCCTCTGCTTTGTAGAAGACCGGCCGCGCGCCTGGAGCCGCGCTCTCACGGACGGACCAGCGCTCGGAGGCCATGCGGCGCAGGGCATCGCGCCCCGCGAAGCTCGTGCGGTCCAGCGCCTCCAGATCGCCGTGCGGCGCGCGGCGGAGACGCGCGCGGAGGATGAGCGCGTCCCTGCGCCCCCGACTCCTCGAAAACCCCCAGAGCCACGGGACGTCCCGCGGCTCGAGGAAGATCACGAGCGTCGCCTCCTCGAAGGGGGCTTTAGGCTTCGAGAGAACGAGCTCGACCGCCGTCGTCCCAAGCCAGCGGACGGTCGTCCGTTCGCAGAGGTTATGAAGACCTCCCTGCATCCAGCGGAGAGTCGCCTTCCCCTTCCGCACGTTCCAGATGCTCCCGGCCGCGAACCACACCATGACGACCGCGACCAGGAACATGAGCGAAGTGGACAGGTGGGGCCTCCCGGCGATCGCCTCGCCGGGCGGAGACGATAGCAGAGCGCCTCGAACGTGCTAGCGTTCGAGAGGGGTGGAAACGCGCGGCGGCCGGACGAAGGCGATCCGGGAGTTTCTCTACGGGATGTTCGGCTACGAGCACGCGCAACAGGCGCTCGAGATCCGTGCCTCCATGGAATCGCTCTTCATGCTTCTCACGTTCGGCGACATGATCGGCGTGCCGGTGATGCCCCCCTATTACAGTCTCCGTCTCCTCCCGCACGTCGTCGGCATCCTTCAGACGTGGAAGAGGCGCACGCTGCGCGAGCGGCAGTTCGGCGACAGCCACGAACAGCATCTGCACGGAGTGTGAAAGCCGGGCTTTCGCCTCGAATCTCTGAAAGAATCTCATTAATGCACCTGCATCGCGTCCCGGACCGCCGGGAGTTTTAACCTATGAATGGACCGGGAATCGTGCCCGGGCCGCGAGAGGAGGAGACGGTGTCCGACAAGAAAAAAGCCGCCAGGCCGGGCGGTCTCAAGGGACTCTGGTACGGTTTCAAGGAAACCATCTACGGCATGTCCGCGCACGACATGAGCCGGGCGGCGCTCAGGACGCGGGCCTCCATGGAGCACCTGTTCATCCTCATCACGATGGGGGACCTGCTCGGGATCCCCATCCTCCCGCCGTACTACAGCCTCCGGCTCCTTCCGCACGTCGTCCCGCAGATCGCGACGTGGAAGCGCCGGATGCTTCGGGAGAAGGACGTTTCCGACGCCATGTTCTGAGGTCTCAGGAAAACAGAACGTCGAGGAGGAGAGGGCATCATGGGGATGAAAGAGGTGTTCGAGCAGAACCCGGGCCGCCGGTACATCATGTTCGGCGGCAAGGGCGGTCTGGGTAAGACGACGTTCTCGGCCGCGACGGCCTACTGGCTCGCGAAGCAGGGCAAGAAGGTTCTCGTCTTCTCCGTCGATCCCCAGGCCTCCCTCACCGACATCTTCCAGAAGGACATTTTCGGCAAGGGGCCGGTGAAGATCATGGAGAACCTCTGGGCGCAGGAGATCGACGCCGACAGCCACATCAAGGCGTACCAGGACGAGATCCGCAAGAAGATCCGCGACATGTACGGCCTCGAGAAGGTGCCCGAGGAGATCGAGAGCTACATCCAGGCCGCGAGCGCCGAGCCGGCCATGGAGGAAAGCGCGATCTTCGACGCCGTGGTGGACGTCGTCGTCCAGGAGAACTACGACTACTACATCTACGACCTCGTCCCGCTCGGCCACGCGCTCTACTACCTCTCGATGGCCAAGGTCTACGACGAGTGGATCAACAAGGTCACGAAGCTGCGCGAGGACATGCGCGAGTACGAGGAGATGGTCAGCCGGCTCAAGCGGGAGAAGGAGACCGAGCAGGACGCGATCCTGAACGAGCTCATCTACATCAAGGGGCGGATCAACGCATCTTCGAAGATCCTCACGGACAAGGAAAAGACGGCGTTCTTTTTCGTCGTCACGCCCGAGGACATGATCATCGTCGACACGGAGAAGGCCGCGAAGCTCTTCGCCCAGTTCGACGTCCCGATCGGCGGTTACGTCGTCAACCGCGTCATCCCCCACGAGCTGATCGACCAGAACATCCCCGACTACCTGCGCAATCGGATCCAGATGCAGGACAAGTACCTCGGGAACATCAGGACGACGTTCGGAAAAGACGTGCTCGCCTACGTCCCGGAGCTCGAGCGCGACGTGACGGGCCTCCCGATGATCGAGAAGCTCGCCGGGATCATGTACGGCGACGGAAAGCTCGGCTGAGGCCGGGACCCAGGAGAGCGCGGCAATGCCTGAAATCCAGACCTCCATGAGCGACTACGTCAAAGAGCACGCCGGCCTGAAGTACATCTTCTTCGGCGGCAAGGGGGGCGTCGGAAAAACGGTCTTCGCGGCCGCCACCGCGCTCCACAACGCCCAGCTCGGGCGTCGGACCATTCTCGCGTCCACGAACCCCGTCCACAGCCTGTCGACGCTGCTCGGTCAAAACGTCCTCGGAAAGCACACGCCGGTCGATGGCGCGCCAAACCTCTGGGCCTACGAGATCGAGACGAAAGAGACGATCGAGCGGTCGAAGGTCGAGATCCGCGAGAAGATCAAGTGGTTTCTCAAGTTCGCCGACATCTCGACGAAAGCCGAGGACTTCGTGGAGTCGGCCACGATGAACCCGGCCTTCGAGGAGTCGGCCATGTTCGAGAACATGATCGACCTCATGTTCAAGGACGAGTACGACGTCTACGTCTTCGACACCGCGCCCACCGCGAACGCGCGGCGTCTCCTCGGCATGTCGAAGGTCTACTCGCTCTGGGTCAACAAGATGCTCAAGAGCCGCGAGGAGGCGAAGACCCTCAGGGAGCTGCTCTCTTTCACCAAGAAGAAGGAGGACGACCCGCTCATGACGTACCTCCTCTCCTTCCGCGACCGGATGGCTCACGGTCGCGTGCTCCTCACGGACCCCGAGAAGACCTCGTTTTTCTTCGTCACCTTGCCCGAGGCGCTGCCCATCGCCGTCATCACGCGCTTCATCCAATGGTTCCACGATTTCGGGATTCCGGTGGGCGGCGTGCTCGTCAACATGCTCATCGACAAGGCCTCCGTCGGTGCCGACGCCGCCGACTTCGTGAAGAACCGCGTCGCGATGCAGGATGAGCACATGAAGACCGTCTGGGAGAAGTTCGACGGCAGCGTCCGTGCCATCGTGCCGCTTTACGAGACGGAGATCCGCGGCGTCCCGATGCTGAAACGCCTCGGCGACGCGATGTTCGCGTGACCTCTCCTTCTCGGCGGTCCGATCCCCTTCGGTTCCTCAGCTTCACCCCGAAGCCGACCGACGAGGTGCGCGTCGGCGCGCTCACTCCCGATGGCCGAGTCGTCGACCTCGGGGCGGAGGCGCGCCGGCGGAGCCTTCCTCTCTCGTTCGACCCCGCCGACATGCTGTCCCTGATCGCGGCGGGGGGTCAGGCGCTCGCCGAGGCCGGGTCGCTCGTCGACGGCTCCGCGTCCGGCGGGCCGCGCGTCGAGGAGGTCCATCTCGTCGCGCCGATCCCCGTCCCGCGCCGAAACGTCGTTTGCGTCGGCTGGAACTACGTCGAGCACTTCGAGGAGGGAAAGTCGCTGAGGGACGCCGGCCAGACGCTTCCCGAGCATCCGGTCTTCTTCACGAAGGGGACGAACGCCGTCAACGGCCCGTACGACCCGATTCCCTACGATCCGCGCGTCTCGACGGCGATCGACTGGGAAGTCGAGCTCGCGGTCATCGTCGGCCAGCGCGGGAAGAACCTCTCCGAGGAAGAGGCGATGCGCCACGTCTTCGGGTTCTGCGTCCTCAACGACACGACCGCCCGCGACATCCAGCAGAAAAAGCACGGCGGGCAGTGGTGGAAGGGCAAGAGCCTGGACGGGCACGCGCCGATGGGGCCATGGATCGTCACGGCGGACGGCTTCGACTGGTCCTCCCGCCGCCTCGTCTCGCGCGTGAACGGCGTCGTGAAGCAGGACGGAAACACGAGCGGGATGTACTTCAAGGTTCCGCGCCTGCTCGCGGAGCTCTCGCTCGGCCTGACGCTCGAGCCGGGAGACATCCTCGCGACGGGCACGCCGCCCGGCATCGGGCACGCCCGCAAGCCGCCGGAATACCTCAGGCCCGGGGACGTGCTCGAATCGGAGATCGAGGGCATCGGTACCCTGAGAAACCTGATCCAGGCCGTGTAAGTCTCGTCGCTCCTCACCGGCCCTTCACGGCCGCCGAAAGTGCGGCCGTGGCGGTGTCGTGCACGGGCGTTTCCACGCCGGCCTCGCGGCCCAGGCGGGCAACAGCGCCGCTGAGGTCGTCGAGCTCGTTCGGGCCGCCGGCTTCGAGGTCGAGAAGGAAGCTCGGCTTCATGCCGCCGCCGAGGGAATCGATGAAGCCGAGGATCTTCGACTCCTCGTCTTCGGCCAGCGACAGGCCTCTGGCGCGCGCCACTGCCAGCACCTCACGCACCGCGCGGGTGAGGAGCAGCTTGCCGTAGGGGGCGTCGCGCACGGGCCCGATCGGCGCGCGGGCAAGGCCGCAGGCCGCCGCCATGGAGGCGATGAACGCGAGCTTCCGCCAGAGGTCGGCCACGATCTCCGTGGATTCGCGCGCCTCCGCGCCCGCCTCCCGGAACGCCTCCACGATCCGGCGCGCGCGCTCGGACGAGCCACCCGGAAGCTCGCCCAGCGCGACCCTCTGGAACGGGCTTTTTCTCTCGACGACGCCCGGCTCGACGCGTGCAACGCTCACCTGCGTGAGTCCCCCGAGGACGCTCGCCTTCGGGATGTCACCTGCTATGAGCCGGTCTGCGGCCTCGACGCCGTTTAGAAACGGAAGAACGGCGGCTCCCCGCTCCGCGAGAAGGCGCGCCACCGGAACGATCTCGCCGAGTGAATACGTCTTGACGGCCACGATGGCGACGTCGCATTCACCGAACGTCTTCGGGTCGTCGGAGGCCTGAACCGCGACCGTGAATCGCTCTTCCGGAGTCCTCACCTCGAGACCGCGGGCCCTCAAGGCGTCCAGATGGGCGCCCCGCGCCAGCAGCGCGACGGCGTGACCGGCGCGGGCGAGGATGCCGCCGTAGTAGCCTCCGACCCCGCCTGCTCCGAGGACCGCGATCCGCATGCTGCGAGTGTATTCCATGGGTCGCCGGACATAATCCGACGGTGCGCGACATGCTTTCGCTGCCTCAGGCCCGGAGCCTCAGCTTCGGCTCGCTTCCGGGCGTCATGGCGATTCTGAACGTCACGCCCGACTCCTTCAGCGACGGAGGACGCTTCGCGAGCGCGGAGGCTGCCGCCGACGAGGGCGCGCGGTACGCGGACCTCGGGGCGGCAATCATCGACATCGGAGGAGAGAGCACGCGCCCCAAGGGCAACGCGTATGGAGAGGGCGCAAGGGAGATTTCTGCTGAAGAGGAAGAGGGGCGCGTCCTGCCCGTCCTCTCTTCCCTTCGAAGAAAGCGCCCGTCCATTCCGATTTCCGTCGACACGAGACGCCTGTCCGTCGCCCGCGCCGCACTCGACGCGGGCGCGGACATCGTGAACGTCGTGACCGGCCTCGACGTTCCGGCGGATCTCCTCGAGCTCGTCGCAAACCGCAGCGTCGCGATCGTGCTCAATCACTGCCGCGGCACGCCCTCTACCACCTTCGAAGAATCTTCGTTTCAGAACGTGACAGAAGAGGTGGCGGTGGACCTGAAGAGGGCGCGCGCCCGTGCAATCTCCTCCGGAATTTCCGAGAACAAAATTTTCCTCGACCCCGGCTTCGGATTCGGCAAGACGCCCGAGCAGAACTTCGCCCTCCTCGGCGCGCTGGATCGCCTCGCGCCGCCCGGCGTCCCTCTCGTCGTCGGAGCGTCGCGCAAAGCGTTCCTCGGCACGATCGCGAGCAGGCCCGCGAGCGACCGCCTGCCCGAGTCCCTCGCCGCGATCGCGCTCGCGGCGGCCGCCGCGACGGCTCGCCCCGTCCTCGTCCGCGTCCACGACGTCGCCGAGACCGTCCGGTTCCTCGCGGTGCTCGCGGGGGCGAGCGGCGACGCTTCCCCGCGCGTCACGTAACATTGCAGTCTCATGCGGGCTCTCTTCGGCACGGACGGCATCCGCGGCGAGGCCGGCGTGCCGCCGCTCGACGCGGCCACGGTCTCGAAGGTGGGGGCGGCGCTCGCGACCTCGCTCGGGCGGCCGGGGATCTCGGTCGTCGTGGGTTGCGACACGCGCGTCTCCTCCGGAGCTATCGTGGCCGCGCTCTCCGGCGGGCTCGTCGCGAACGGGGCGACCGTGCGTTTCGCCGGCGTCGTCCCGACGCCGGCCGTGGCATGGCTGACCCGCGAGCTCGAGGCCGATGCCGGCGTCTCGATCTCGGCCTCGCACAATCCCTGGAAGGACAACGGAATCAAGATCTTCTCGGCCGAAGGCCGGAAGCTTCCCGACGCCGTCGAGACCGCCATCGAACGGCGGATCACCGCTGCGTCGCCGACGGCGCCGGCGGGGAACGACGCCGAGCCCGACCTCGCCCGAGCCTACGTGGCGCACCTCGCGGGCAGCCTTCCCCACCGGCTCGACGGCCTCCGCGTCGTCGTGGACGCGGCGCACGGCGCCGCCTTCGAGGTCGCACCCGCCGCGTTCGGCGCCGCGGGCGCCGAGGTCGTCGCGCGAAACGTCGCGCCGGACGGCCGGAACATCAACGAAGGTTGCGGCGCCCTGCATCCCGAGGGCATGACGCGCGCCGTGATCGAGACCGGGGCGTCGATCGGGATCGCGCTCGACGGCGACGCGGACCGGATCATCGTCGCCGACGACACGGGGACGCTTCTCGACGGCGACGACGTTCTCTTTCTCTGGACGCTCGAGCTGGAGCGCGAAGGCAGGAAACCCGAAGCCGTCGTGGGGACGGTCATGTCCAACTGGGGACTGGAGCGGGCCCTCAAGGAGAGGGGCGTCCTTCTCATCCGCGCGGCCGTCGGCGACCGGTACGTCGTGGAGGAGATGGAGAAGTCGGGCGCGCTTCTCGGGGGCGAGCCCTCCGGCCACCTCATCCGCGCGGACCTCACCACGACGGGCGACGGCACGCTCACCGGCCTTCACATCGCAGCGCTCGTCGCGGCCTCGGGCCGGCCGCTCTCGGCGCAGCCGCGCTTCGTTCACACGCCGCAGGTCCTCAAGAACGTGAGAGTCCGCGAGAAGACGCCGTTCGAGGCGATCCCCGGATTCGCGGCGCGGCGCCGCGTCGCCGAGCAGCGCCTCGCCGGCAACGGCCGGCTTCTCCTCCGGTACTCCGGCACCGAGGCGCTTGCCCGCGTCATGGTGGAGGGCGCGGACGCCGCCCTCGTCGACGCGGTGGCGAGGGACCTCGCCGACGCCCTTCGCGAGAGCGTCGGATCGTGAGCGCGGGGCTGCCTCTCGAGCCCTCGGAGGTGGAGCTGCGCCGCCTTTTCGACGACGCCGTCCGGCGCGTCGTCGCGCACGTCGGCACGCTCTCTGACCAGCCCGCCGACGGGTCCGCCGGAGCGGCGGCGCTCGCACGCGCACTGATCGAACGGGAGGCCCCGGAGGAAGGCAGTCCCTCGGGGCCGCTTCTCGACCTCCTGTTCGAGAAGGCGATCCCCGCGAGCTTCAACAACGCCGGGCCGGGCTTCCTCGCATACATCCCCGGAGGCGGGCAGCCGTACGCGGCCATGGCGGACCTGATCTCGGCCGCCGTGAACCGGTACGTGGGCGTCTTCGCCCCGGCGCCCGCGCTCGTCCAGCTCGAGACGAACGTGGTCCGCTGGTTTGCGCGAGCCGTCGGCTATCCCGAGAGCGCAGGCGGGTTCCTGACGTCCGGCGGATCTCTCGCGAACTTCTCCGCCGTCGTAGCGGCTCGGCACGAAAAACTTCCCGAGGATTTCCTCAGAGGCACGCTTTACGTGTCCGACCAGGGCCACCACTGCATCCGCAAGGCCGCGCACCTCGCGGGCTTCCCCGCCGCGAACGTGCGGGAGATCCCCTCGGACGGCGCGTTCCGCGTCCGGCTCGACGCCCTCGCGGTGCGGGTCGCCGAGGACCGCGCCGCCGGCTTCACGCCGTTCCTGGTCGTCGCGAGCGCCGGCACGACGAACACCGGCGCCGTAGACGACCTTGCCGCCCTCGCCGATTTCGCCGGGCGGGAAGATCTCTGGCTGCACACGGACGCAGCCTACGGCGGGTTCTTCGCGCTGACCGCGCGCGGCCGCGCGACCATGGGCGGCCTCGCGCGCGCCGACTCGATCGTCCTCGACCCGCACAAGGGTCTCTTCATGCCGTACGGAACGGGCAGCCTCCTCGTGAAGGACCCCGCGGCGCTCCGCCGGTCGCACAGCGTTTCGGCGCACTACATGCCGGGCATGCAGGACGATCCGGACTCCGTGGACTTCTGCGAGATTTCCCCAGAGCTTTCGCGCAACTTCCGCGGGCTCGAGGTCTGGTTCGCCGTCGAGCTCTGCGGCCTCGCGGCATTCCGCAAGGCGCTCGACGAGAAGCTCGACCTCGCCCGGGAGGCGGTCGACGCGGTGCGCGCGATCCCGGACATGACGATCGTCGCCGAGCCGCAGCTCTCGCTCTTCGCGTTCCGCCTCGCGCCTCCCGGGGCGTCCGCCGAGGACGCAAATCGCGTGAACCGCGAGCTGATGGCGCGCGTCAATGCCCGGCAGAGGGTGCTCCTGACGGGCACTGTCCTCGGAGACGTCTTCGCGCTCCGCATGTGCATCCTCAATTTCCGGACGCACGCGGACCGCGTTCACATGGCCATCGAGGACCTCCGCGCGGCGGCGCGCGAGGTCGGAGGGAATAATCCAGGCCTTGAGCGCATTTCGTAAGGTGTCAGGTGACCATGAGACGACGTGATTTCCTCGCTCTGACCCTCCCCGTCCTCGCGGCCGTCGGCGCGCTCGCCGCGATCGGCTTGGCCGGCGCCGAAAAGAGCCCCGCCCAGAAAGGACCCGCCATGCCGGACACTGCCGCCGCCGGCGATCGAGTCGTCAAGACCGAAGCCGAGTGGAAAAAGCTCCTCACACCCGAGCAGTTCAACGTCACGCGAAAGAAGGGCACCGAACGCGCGTTCACGGGCCCGAACTGGGACAATCACGCGAAGGGCACCTATACCTGCGTGTGCTGCGACCTGCCCCTCTTCTCCTCGGAGACGAAGTTCGACTCGGGGACCGGCTGGCCGAGCTTCTGGCAGCCCCTCACGCCGAATTCCGTGAAAACGGCGGAGGACCGGAGCTTCTTCTCCGTGCGCACGGAGGTGATGTGCCGGCGCTGCGACGCCCACCTCGGTCACGTCTTCGACGATGGGCCGAAGCCCACGGGCCTGCGCTACTGCATGAACGGCACGGCAATGAAGTTCGTGGCCGCGAAGTAGGCTCACTCGTTCTTCGTTTCTTCCGGCTCGTCTCCACCCGTGAGCGCCCGCGTGACGATCGCGTACTCCTCCACGGGCCGCCCGCCGACGAGGTGCTCCTGGATGATCCGCTCGAGGACGAGCGGGTCGCACGCGCGGTACCACACTCCCTCGGGATAGACGACGGCGATGGGGCCGCCGGCGCAGATCCGCAGGCAGTTCGCCTTGTTCCGCTGCACGCGGCCGCTCGTCGAGAGGCCGAGCTCTTTCAAGCGCGCCTTCAGGAAGGCCCACGCGGCGTTCGCGCGATCCCGGTCGGAGCACTTCGGCTCCGTCTGGTCGCAGCACAGGAAGATGTGCCGCCGCGCCTCGGGAACTCCGAGGCCTCTCGCGATCTCCGCGAGCTTTTCCGCAGACTCGTCCCCGTTCCTGCCGTCCACGTCGTTCTCCCGGCCTGAAGGATAATCTGCCCCCATGAAGATCTTCGTCACCGGAGCCACCGGCCACGTCGGATTTCACATTGCGCTCGCCTTTCGGCGCGCCGGACATCACGTTTGGGGCCTGACACGCTCGGAAAAGGGCGCCACGCGCCTCGACCGACACGAGATCCGGCCCGTCGTCGGATCGCTGCAGGATCCCGGCTCGTGGAAGGGCGCCGAAGACGTCGCCGTCCTCGTCCACGCGGCGTCCGATTCCAAGGGCGACACGTGGGCCGTGGACCGCGCCGCCGTCGAGGCTCTTCTCGCGCTCGCGAATCGGGGCGCCGCTCCGAAAGCACTGATCTACACGAGCGGAGTCTGGGTTTACGGCTCGACGGACGGCGGCGTCGCCGACGAGACGACACCTCTCGCGCCGCTCCCGATGAGCCTGCCGCGCGTCGAGACCGAGAAGCGCGTTCTCTCGGCGACGGGTATCAAGGGGATCGTCATGCGCCCAGGCTGCGTGTACGGCTACGGCGGGAGCATTTTTGCGATGTGGTTCGCCGGAGCCGCGAAAGGAGCGCTCGACGTTGTGGGCGACGGCCACAACCGCTGGGCGACCGTGCACGCGGACGACTGCGCCGACGCATATGTTCGAGCGGCCTCGAGCGGCCTTTCCGGCGAGATCTTCAACGTGACCGATCGCTCCCGTGCGCCCGTCCGCCGTCTCGTGACCGCCGCCGCGCGCGCCGGCGCGTTCAAGGGCGAGATCCGCTGGATCCCGCTCGAGGAAGCGCGAAAAAAGATGGGCGGTTTAGCGGACGCCCTCGCGCTCGACCAGCACGTGGATTCACGGAAAGCAGTCGCCCGCCTCGGATGGCAGCCCGTGCACGGCGGCTTCGAGGACGAGGTCGAGACGTACTACGCGGCGTGGAAGGCCGCGCAGGGCTGAATGGACACCTTCTCCTCCGAGGACCGCGCCCGGATCGAGGCGCAGGGCTTGACGGTGGAGGAGGTGGAACGGCAGGCGGCGCTTCTTCGGGACCCGCCGCCCGCCGCAAAGCTGCTGCGCCCCTGCACGGCCGGCGACGGCGTCACGCGGATCGACGAGAAGGAGCACGCGGAGCTGCTCGCTCTCGCCCGAGAGGCTGCGGGCGCGGGCCGGCTCTCGAAATTCGTGCCCGCTTCCGGGGCCGCGAGCCGCATGTTCGAGTTCCTCAACTCCGGCGATCCCGATCATCCGGACGTGCGCCGCTTTCGCGAGAATGCGTCATCCTTCGCGTTCTCCGCCGGCGACCTCCAGGCGCTGGCAGCCCTTCCGAAGGGCCTCCTCCCGTTCCATCGGTATGCGGGGGCTGCCCGAACGCCGTTCGAGGAGCACCTCGTCGAAGCGGCGGCGACGGTGGGGGACGCGGCGGGGCTCTGCCGCGTCCACGTCACCGTCTCGCCCGGGCACCGCGCCGCATTCGAGGCGGCCCTTCGGCAGGCGCGGCCGCGCCTCGAACGGGAAACGGGCGCGCGATTCGAAGTCCGGTTCTCCGAGCAGGCGCCCTCCACCGACACCGTCGCGATCGACGAGGCAGGCCGTCTCTTCCGGGATTCGGACAGGCGGCTCCTCTTCCGCCCGGGAGGGCACGGCGCTCTCCTGAAGAATCTCGCGGAGTCGGGAGGCGACATCGTCCTCGTGAAGAACGTCGACAACGTCGTGCCCGACGACCTCCGCGCGCCGACGCTCCTCTGGAAGCGCCTTCTCGCCGGAGTCCTCGTGCGCCTCGAGCGCGCTTCGACGCGCGCGCGACCGCTCCGCGCCTGCGGCGTCGTGCGCAACGAGAGCGAGCCCGGCGGTGGCCCGTTCTGGGTGCAGGGACCCGGCGGAGAGACGCGGCAGATCGTGGAGTCCGCGCAGGTGGATCTCGCGGTTCCCGCGCAGGCGGCGATCTTTCGCTCTGCGACGCACTTCAACCCCGTGGACCTCGCCTGCTCGCTGCGCGATGCGTCGGGCCGGCCCTTCGACCTTTCGCGTTTCGTGGACGAGCGTGCCGTGTTCATCGCGAAGAAGACGCACGAAGGGCGGACGCTGTTCGCTTTCGAGCGGCCGGGACTGTGGAACGGCGCGATGGCGCTCTGGGAGACGGTCTTCGTCGAGGTGCCGAAGGAGACGTTCGCGCCGGTCAAGACGGCCCTCGACCTCCTACGCCCCGAGCACCAGCCGCGCCGATAAAATCGCATAAGCCGCTTTGTATCAATGTGATAACGTGGAAAGAGGCGGTGGGGCATTGGCGCACGCGACTCCGGGTCGCGGTATTCTCTGCGGCCCCCGGAATACCCATGTTTCGCCGCGACGAACTTAGACCCAGGAAAAGGCGCCCGCTTCGGCTCGTGCAGGACGAGCCGATCGCGCCGGGGTCCGCGCCGGCAGCCGTGCCCTCGCCCGCGCTCCCGCTGCTGAATCGGGAGCTCTCCTGGCTCGCCTTCAACGAGCGCGTGATCGAGGAGGCTTACGACGAGCGCTGGCCGCTCCTGGAACGCCTGAAGTTCCTCGCGATCAGCGAAACGAACCTCGACGAATTTTTCATGATTCGCGTCTCGGGCCTCCTCGACCAGCTCTCCTCGGAGATCGTCGAGCCCACGGACGACGGCCTGCTTCCCGCCGATGCCCTTGCGCGCGTGCGGGTCGCGGTTCAGGGAATGCAAGGGAGGCAGATTTCCTGCCTCGTGAACGATCTTCTGCCGAAGCTCTCGGCGGCCGGCATCTCGATCCTCACGTGGACGGACCTGTCCGACGCGCAGCATGAGGCGGCGAGCGCGCACTTCCGGCACAACGTCCTGCCGGTTCTCACGCCGCTCGTCGTGGATCCCGGGCATCCGTTCCCGTTCCTCTCGAATCTCTCCCTGAACCTCGCGGTCGAGGTGAAAAACGCCGAGACGGGCGAGACGAAGTTCGCGCGCGTCAAGGTGCCGCAGGCCATGCCGCGCCTCCTCCCGCTTCGCGAGCTCATCGAGGGCAAGAAGAAGGTCAGGCCCGAGAAGGCCGAGTACCTTCTTCTCGAGTCGCTCATCCAGGCGAATCTCGCGGAGCTATTTCCCGGCCTCGAAATCGTCTCCTCGCACCTCTTTCGCGTGACGCGCGATGCCGACATCGAGATCCAGGAGGACGAAGCCTCCGACCTCCTCGCCACGATCGAGCAGGAGGTGAGGCGCCGCCGCTTCGGCGCGGTCGTGCGCCTCGAGGTCGCGCCGAAGACGCCCAAGCGCGTGCGAAAGCTCCTCCAAAAGCAGCTCGAGATCACCGAGAACGAGGTCTACGAGGTGGACGGGCCGCTCGGCGCGGGCGACCTCATGTCGCTCACACGCCTCGACCGGCGCGAGCTGAAGGATCCGCCCTTCTCGCCCTCCGTGCCCGCCGTCTTCAACCAGCCCGACACCTCGTTTTTCGCGGCGATCCGCGCGGGCGACATCCTCCTCCACCACCCGTACGACTCATTCTCGCCCGTCGCCGAGATGATCGAACGCGCTTCCACCGACTCGAAGACGCTCGCGATCAAGATGACCCTGTACCGCACGAACGCGGACTCGGCGATCCTCCCGGCGCTCATCCGCGCGGCCGAGAAAGGCAAGCAGGTCGCGGTTCTCGTGGAGCTGAAGGCGCGCTTCGACGAGGAGAAGAACATCGAGTGGGCCAAGTCGCTCGAGCAGGCGGGCGTCCACGTGGTCTACGGCGTCGTCGGCCTGAAGACGCACGGCAAGATCGCGCTCGTCGTCCGACGCGAGAAGGACGAGATCCGGCGTTACGTGCATCTCGGCACCGGCAACTACAACGAATCGACGGCGCGTATCTACACGGATTTCGGGCTCATGACCTGCCGCCCGGAGTTCGGCGAAGACGCGACGCGCCTCTTCAACGCGCTGACGGGCTTCGCGGGCAGGACGAGCTACGCGCGCCTCGTGACGGCGCCGAAGGATATGCACCGGGCCGTCCTCGAGTGGATCGCGAGAGAGACGGCGCACGCCCGCGCCGGCCGCCCGTCGGGCATCAGGGCGAAGATGAACGCTCTCGTCGATCCGCCCGTCATCGCGGCGCTTTACGAGGCCTCGCAGGCGGGCGTGAGCGTCGATCTCCTCGTCCGCGGCATCTGCTGCCTGAAGCCCGGCGTTCCTGGCGTCTCGGAGACGATTCGGGTGCGTTCCATCGTGGGCCGGTTCCTCGAGCACAGTCGCGCCTTCGTCTTCGAGAACGGCGGCGACCGGAAGGTCTGGCTCTCCTCGGCAGATTGGATGCCGCGCAACTTCTTCCGCCGGGTCGAGACGGCTTTTCCCGTTGAGGAGCCCGCGCTCGCGCAGCAGGTCGTCGACGTGCTCGATACGATGCTGAAGGACAACGTGCGCGCGCGGCGCCTGAACGAGAACGGAGCCTACGAGCGCCTCAAGCCCGCCGCGGGCGAGACGCCCGTCGACTCGCAGGCCGTTTTCGTCGAGGACGCGAGGCGCCGCGTTCTCAAGGCCGTCGAAGCTTTCGAGAGGCCCGGCGCCGACGCGTTCGAGAAGTCCGAAGAAGCCGTCCCGGCCGAAACCGAGTAGCGCGCCGTCCTAGCGCTCGACCTCGAAGCTCGGCGCCGGGCTGAGGACGGGCTCCTGCGCGGTCAGCGTCGTTCCGACGACCGGCACCAGGATGAGGTGCGTGTTCGAGCCGTAGATCAGGTTGATCTCGTAGAAGCCGTGCGGCGAGACGGAAATGAGCATCCCGGGCACCTGTTTGAGCTCCGCCATCGGGCAGGTCACGTAGACCTTCATCGGAATGTCCATCGGTCCTCCTGTCCCGCGAAGGATACCCGGGGAAGGTGCGCTCAGTCGCCCGCTTCGTCGCCTTCCTCGTCACCGTCGTCGTCGCCCAGCGGCTCGCCCCGGTACTCCTTCAGCTTTCGCTGGAGCGTTCTGAGGCCGATTCCCAGGGCCTCCGCGGCACGGCGCCGGTTTCCTCCCGACACCTGAAGCGCCGTGAGGATCGCCTCGCGCTCGATTTCGGCCATCGTCTTGCCCACGAGCGTCGCGACGGAGACGGGCTCTTCACGAGCCGCCACGGCCGCCGGCGCGACCGGGATCGCGGACGGGACGGCCGGCCATTCCCCCGAGCGGGGCTTCTGAGGGGCGGAGGCCGCCGCGGCCGATACGGCCGCGCGGCCGCGCACCGCAGCCGGCAGGTCGTTGACGTCGATACGCCCGCCCGCGGCGAAAAGGATGGCGCTCTCGAGGACGTTCTTGAGCTCGCGGACGTTGCCCGGCCATTCGTAGGCGACGAGCGCCGAGAGAGCCGCGGGCGTCACGCCCGTCACGGGTTTTCCGTGCTCTTTCGCGAAGACGTCGCGGAAGCGCTCTACGAGGAGGGGAATGTCGTCGCGCCGGTCCCGAAGCGGCGGAATCTCGACGGTCACGACGGACAGGCGGTAGTAGAGGTCCTGGCGGAAGCGCCCGGCGTCGATCTCGGCGATGAGGTCGCGGTTCGTCGCGGCCACGAGCCGGAAATCCACGTCCCTGCTCTCGTTCCCGCCGACCGGCGTCACGCGCTTCTCCTCCAGAACGCGCAGGAACTTCACCTGCAGGTCGGGCGGCATCTCGGAGACCTCGTCGAGGAAGAGCGTGCCTCCGTGCGCCTGCTCGATGCGCCCGACGCGCTTCACGAGCGCGCCCGTGAAGGCGCCGCGCTCGTGCCCGAACAGCTCGGATTCGATGATCTCGCGCGGGATGGCCCCGCAGTTCAGGGCCACGAACACGCGCCCCCGGCGCGGCGAGTTGTGATGGAGCGCGTTCGCGACGAGCTCTTTGCCCGTGCCGGACTCGCCGACGACGAGGACGGTCGTCTTCGCCGGCGCGACCACGCGGAGGCGCGCGAAAAGCTCCTCCATCGGCTTGCTGACGCCGAGAATCGCCTCGAAGCCGAAGCGCTTGTCGAGGCGCTCGCGGAGATCCTTGATCTCGCCCGCCTGACGCGAGCGGCTGAGCGCCGCCTCCGCCCTCAGGCGCAGGTCGTCCTTCGCGAGAGGCTTGGCGACGTAATCGACGGTGCCGAGCGTGCGCGCCGAGAGCAGGGTCTCGACGTCGCCGTGCGCCGTCACGAGCAGGACCGAGACGTCCGGCCGCGCGGCGGCGAGGTCCGCCGCAAGGTCGAGCCCGCTCTTGCCCGGCATCTTGAGATCCGTCACGACGAGCGCGACGGAGGGATCTTCGATCGCCCTCTCGAGCGCGGCGTCGGCGTCCGCGAACTCCTCCACGCGGCGCCCGTCCGTCTGGAGCGTCAGCGCCATCGCCTTCCGGCTACCCGCGTCGTCGTCGACGACGAGGATGAGCGGCTCCGTCGCGCTCAAGCGGGCGCTCCGAGCGCGCGGTCGAGGTCGTCCTCGGTCCACACGGCGACGCCCAGCGATTTCGCCTTGTCGAGCTTGCTTCCCGGCTCCTCGCCGGCAATGACCGCCGTCGTCTTCTTCGACACGCTTCCACTCACCTTTCCACCCGCCGATTCGATCGCGGCCGTGGCCTCCTCGCGGGAACGCCTCAGCAGCGTCCCTGTGAGGACGAAAACTCCTCCGAAGAGGATTCCACCGGCCGCGGACGAGGCCGCGCGCTCTGTCATACGGATTCCCGCGGCCCGGAGTTTCGAAAGGAGGGCGCGATTCGGGGGCCGGGCGAACCAGTCGAGGATGCCGCGCGCCGTCTCGGGACCGATCTCGGACACGGACGTCAAGGCATTCTCGTCCGCTGCACCGAGGGCTTCCATCGAGAGAAAGCGCCGGGCGAGGAGCTTCGCCGTCTTCTCGCCCACCTGCCGGATCCCGAGGCCGAAGAGGAGACGGGCAAGGCCGGCGTCCTTCGACCTTTCAATCTCGGCGATGGCGTTCGCCGCCGACTTCTCGCCCCAGCGCTCGAGCGGCGCGAACTGCTCCACCGTGAGCGCATAGAGAGATGCGACGTCCTCGAGGAGGCCCGCCCCGAGGAGCTGGTCGATGCGCTCGTCTCCGAGACCCTCCACGTCCATCGCCCGGCGCGAGACGAAGTGGCGGAGCCGCTCGGCCGCCTGCGCGGGACAGGACGGGTTCACGCAGCGCACAGCAACCTCGCCCTCCTGCCGAGCCACCTTTTCGCCGCAGGCGGGACACCGCGCCGGCATCGCGAAAGGCTGCGCGCCCCTCGGCCGCTTCTCGAGGAGGACGCGCGTTACCTGCGGGATCACGTCGCCCGCCTTTTCGACCGCCACCGCATCGCCCACGCGCACGTCCTTGCGCGCGAGATCCTCGTGATTGTGGAGCGTGGCGCGCCTCACGACCGTGCCCGCGAGGAGGACGGGCGTGAACTCGGCGACGGGCGTCAGGACACCCGTGCGGCCGACCTGCACGACGATCCCCGTCACGGTGGTCGTCGCTTCCTCGGGCGGGTACTTGTATGCGATGGCCCACCGCGGGAACTTCGCGGTCTGCCCCAGGCGCTTCTGGTCGGCGAGCGCGTCCACCTTGACGACGACACCGTCCGTCTCGAACGGCAGGTCGTGACGCTTCGTCCGCCACGTGTCGAGGAAGGCGACAACTCCCTCCACGTCGGAGACGACGGCGCGATGGGAGTTGACGGGAAAAGAGAACCCCTCGAGCGTCGAAAGACCTTCGCTCTGGCTCGCCGGTGCCCCTTCTCCCTCCCAGCGCGCGATCGAATAGAGGAACGCCGAGAGCTTCCGTTGGGCCGTGATCCGGGCATCGAGGAGGCGCAGCGACCCCGCGGCGGCATTCCGCGGGTTTGCGAACAGCGGCAACCCCGCCTCCTCGCGCGCCGCATTGAGCGCCGCGAAGGACTTCTTCGGAAAATAGACTTCGCCGCGCACCTCGAGCACGGCGGGAATCTTCACCTTCGAGGAAATCTTTCGCACCGCATCAGCAGCGCGCAAATTCAGCGGGATCGCGTGGATCGTCCTCACGTTCGGCGTCACATCCTCGCCCGTCGTCCCGTCGCCGCGCGTCGCGGCGCGCGCGAGGACGCCGCCCTCATAAACGAGCGAGACGGACAAGCCGTCGATTTTCAGCTCGCACACGAGCGGCGGCGTGCGGCCCAGGCGCTCCACCACGCGCGTCACCCAGGCCGCAAGCTCCTCCGGCGTGTAGGCGTTCTCGAGCGAGAGAAGCGGAATCTCGTGCCTCACGCTCGGCAGGTCGCCCACGGGCGTGCCTCCGACGCGTTGCGTGGGCGAGTCGGGCGTCAGGAGCTCCGGGTGAGCACCCTCGAGAGCGATCAGCTCCCGGAGCAGGGCGTCGTACTCGGCGTCGGTGATCGCGGGCCGGTCCTCCACGTAGTAGAGGCGAGCATGCCGCTCGATCTCGTCCCGAAGCTCCTCGGCGCGCGCCGCGGGATCCTTCGCCTTCGGGCCGGACTTCGCCACAGGCCGATTCTAGGATGCGGAGCCGGCGCGCCGGCCCCGGGAGAAACCGCATCCCCTGCTAGCATCCGCGCTCGTGACGATCCTCGGCCCGCGGAGGCTCTCTCTCGCTTCCGCTCTCCTCGCGGCGGTCGCTGCCGCTCTCGCCTCGGCCCGCGCCGATGCGGGGCCGCGCGTCGCCCCGGTCGCTTCCTACACGATCGAGGCGCAGGTGAATGCCGAGCACGGCATCACGGGCAGGGAAACCGTGCGCTTCACGAACCGCACGCGATTCTCGTTCGAAGATCTCAGGCTACACCTCTACCTGAATGCGTGGAAGAACGACCGCTCCACGTGGCTCACCGAGCAGGCGCGCGGCGGTGGAAGGAGCGACCGAGGGGTGCGCATGAAAGAGGCGGCCCGGTGGGGCTTTTCCGAGATCCACCGCATCGCCCTCGAGGACGGCACCGATCTGACCCCGTCGCTGCGCACTGTCTCGCCGGACGACGGCAATCCCGACGACCGGACGCTCGTCTCGGTCGCGCTGCCGCGGCCGGTCACACCCGGCGAGACGCTCGTCTTTCGCGTGGACTGGGAGGGCCGGTTTCCGCGCGCGGTGGCGCGCACGGGCTGGAAGGACGACTACCTTCTCGGCGCCCAGTGGTTTCCGAAGCTGGGCGTCGCGACCGACGACGGATGGAACGCGCACCAGTTCCATGCCGCGACCGAGTTCTTCGCGGACTTCGGCGACTACGACGTGACGCTCACGCTGCCGAAGGCCGTCAAAGGCCGCGTCGGCGCGACGGGCGTCCTCAAGGAAGAGGCCGACATTCCCGGCGACCTCGTGCGCGTGCGCTTCACGGCGGAGGACGTGCACGACTTCGCCTTCACGGCTTGCCCGCGCTTCGAGGTCGTGCGTGACACGTTCAGCGCGCCCGGCCTTCCGAACGTCGACATCGTCCTGCTCTTGCAGCCCGACCACCGCCGCGTGCGGGACCGGTATCTCAAGGCCGTCAAGGCCGCCCTCGCGGACTACGGCACGCGGTATCTCCCGTATCCCTATCCCCTGATCACCGTCGTGGACCCGCCGTGGGGCAGCCACACGGAGGGCATGGAGTACCCGACGCTCTTCGTGGGCGGCGCACGCTGGCTCGCGCCCGCGGCCGCACATTCCCCCGAAGGCGTCACCGTTCACGAGTTCGGCCATCAGATCTTCTACGGGATGCTCGCCTCGAACGAGTTCGAGGAGGCGCATCTCGACGAAGGCTTCAACACGTATGCAACGCTCCGCACGCTGAAGACCGCGTTCGGCGACCCGTCGCTCGTCGTGCGGTTCTTCGGCCTTCCCGTCGTGTTTTCATCCGTGCCCGTACCCGGCCTGCTCGCGATGAGCGAGCGCTACGACCGCTGGGTAGAGGCCTCGCGGTCGGACGCGACGGACGTGCCGTCCTTCCGCCAGCTCGACGGCGACGCCGTGCGTGTGAACGCCTACAGCCGCACGGCCCTCCTTCTCGCCTCCGCCGAGCGCACGTTCGGCGAGAAGACGTGGGCGAAGGTCATGAAGACGTATGCGACGCGCTGGGCATTCAAGCACCCCACGTCCGCGGACTTTCTGGCGGTGGTCCGCGAGGTCGCGGGCGACGTGGCCGCTCGCGCGATCGCGGGGATCTGGAGCACGGCGGGTCCCGTGGACTACGCCGTGACGTCGGCCTCCACGCGCCGCGCGCGGCCGCTGACCGGATACACGGGCGAAGGCGACGCGCGCGAGCTCGTGATTCCGAAGGACGACGCGGGCGGCTGGGAGTCGCTCGCGGTAGTGCAGCGGCTTGGCGAGGCGTCGTGGCCGGTCGAGGTCGAGCTGCGCTTCGCCGACGGCACGCGGATCCGCCGCCCGTGGACCTCAGACTCGCGCTGGATCCGCTACCGCGCCACGGGCCCGAAGCTCCTCTCCGTGGAGGTCGATCCGGACCGCAAGTGCCTTCTCGACTCGAACCCGCTCAACAACGGACGCCTCACGGACGAAGCGCCCGCCGCGTCGCGCCGCTGGACGGCTCGACTGCGCTTCTGGGCGCAGAACGTCCTCGAGCTTCTTGCGATGCTGGGGTTCGCGGGGGCCGCATGAGGCGCGATTCCGTGCTCGTCCTCGCGACGCGAGGTCTCGTCTCCGCCCTCGAGACGTGGAAGGCGCTCCTGCTTTTCCTCCTCCTGAACGCGGCGCTCGCTTTCGCCTTCACGCATCCGTTGGCGTCCGCGCTCCGGCAGACGCTCGACAAGAGCCCGTGGGCCGAGCGCCTCGCCGCGGGCAACGCGGACCTCCACACGTTTTTCACGTCGTTCGCGCGCACGCGCCCCGACGTCCTCGGCGACCTCTCGAAATGGGACGAGGCCGTGACGGGCGAACGTGAAGAGCGCACCGCTTCGGGGCGACCGGCGCCCCTCACGGGTTTCTTCCACACGTCCGGGCTCTCGGGCTCGGCCGTGGGCTTCGGGGCGCTCATGGCTCTTCTCGCGGCCCTCTTTTCCGGCGGCTTCGCCGGGCGTTTCGGCGCCGAGCGCGAACGCACGAGCCTCGCCGCGTTCGGGGCGGACGCCGCGCGTTTTGCGGTCCCGTCACTCCTCCTGGGAGCGCTTTCGCTCGCGGGGATCCTGGCCGCGTACCGCTGGATCTACGCGGCGACGGGCACGCTCTACGAGCCCGACGAGCTCCGGTACGAGTGGGAGGCCGTCGGGCTTCTGCTTTTCCGACTCGGCGCCTTCCTCCTCGTGGCCGGATATATCCGGCTCGTCGTCCTCTACGCGCGCGCGGCTCTGGGCCAGGGAATCCCGAATCCGCTCACCGCGCTGATGCGCGGCCTCGGGTTCGTCCTCGGGCGGCCCGTCCGCACGCTGGCGCTCGAGATCCTTTTCGGCGCCCTCGGCCTCCTTCCGCTCCTCGTCTGGCTGTTTTTCGGTCCCGTCTGGGACGGCAAGGAGCTCGGCGATTTCGCCCTGATCCTCGCCGGCCAGCAGCTCGTCGTCCTGCTCCGGATCCTGACGCGCGCCGGGCACCTCGGCGCGGCTTCCGCCTATCTGAAGCGTTCGAAGGAAGCGGAGGCGTCGGCCCCGGCTTCGGCAGCTCCGGCGGCCCCGGCGTCCGGCCCCTCCACGGACTCCGCCTCCGTGACCGTGCTGTGATTCCAATCCGCCTGAGGTCGAAGACACCCGAGTCTTGGGCGGCGCGCGTCACGGCCGCGGAGAACGTGCCCGCTTTCGTCGCCGATCACGCCGTCTGCGAGCTGCAGGCTTCGGTGCAGGCGCTGTCGCTCGTCGGCACGTACCCGCGGAGCCCGGCACTCGTCGACCGGCTTTCGGCGCTCGCCGCCGAGGAGCTGCGCCACTTCCGCAGGGTCTCGCGCGAGGCGCGCCGCCTCGGCGCGCCGATGCTCACGACGCGGCGCAATTTCTATGTCGCGGAGCTCCGGGCGGCGTGCCGGAAGGAGCGCGAGCCTGAAAAGGGCCTCGACCTCCTTCTGGTCGCGGCGCTCATCGAGACGCGCAGCCACGAGAGGTTCGAGCGCCTCCTCGGGCATGTGGCTGACGCACGCCTCGCGAAGCTCTACGCCGAGCTCGCCGAGGCCGAGGCGCGGCACGGCCCGATTTATCTCGAGCTCGCGATCGCCCACGCGGGCGAAGAAAGGGCGCGCACGCGGCTCGAGGAGCTTCTCGACATCGAGGCGTACGCCCTCGCGCACCCGCCGAAAGTCGAGATCGCGGTCCACGGGGCGGCCTAGGCGGCGCGGCCCTGCGCCTCCTCCCCGCGGCTCTCGCCCTGCTCGTCCTCGGCGCGCATTTTTTGCGCGCGGGCAATTTCGCCCTGGTCGCCGTCGCTCTCGCCGTCGTCGCGCTCCTCTTCGCGCGGCGCCCGTGGGCGGCGCGGGCCGTTCAGGGCGCTCTCGTTCTCGGGGCCCTCGAGTGGCTCCGCACACTCCAACTCCTCGCTCTCGAGCGTCGCACGGCCGGCGCGCCGTATCTCCGCATGACGCTGATTCTCGCGGGCGTCGCCCTCGCGACGGCCCTCTCGCTCCTCGCCTTTCGCTCGCGCGCCGTGAAGGAACACTTCCGGCTGTGAGATCTCACTGCCACTCCCTGGCGCGTTTCGCCACTACATTGGCGCCTTATGCTAATCATCGGGGCTGCGGCACTTGGCTTGCTGCTCATCGGAATCCACAACGCCTGGGATACGGTCACGTACGTCGTTGTCGCCGGCGCCCGCGGCGACGCCGGCTCGAGCGCCGAATAGGAGGACGAAATGCAGAAACGCAAATTGGGGCGTAGCAACCTGGAGGTCTCGGCTCTCGGGCTCGGCTGCATGGGCATGAGCTTCGGCTTCGGTCCGGCTTCGGACAAGCAGGAAATGATCTCGGTGATTCGGTCGGCCGTTGAACGCGGTGTCACGTTCTTCGACACCGCCGAAGTCTACGGCCCGTTCACGAACGAAGAGCTCGTGGGAGAAGCCCTCGCTCCCTTCCGGGGACGAGTGGCAATCGCCACGAAGTTCGGATTCAAGCCCGATCCGAAAGGTGGGCCGCAGTGGTCGGGCCTGGACAGCCGGCCGGAGCACATCAAGCAGGTCGCGGAGGCCTCGCTCAAGCGACTCAGGGTCGATGCCATCGATCTCTTCTATCAGCACCGGGTCGACCTGGAAGTTCCGATCGAAGACGTCGCGGGAGCCGTGAAGGACCTGATTCGGGAAGGGAAGGTCAAGCACTTCGGCCTCTCCGAAGCAGGCGTGCGGACAATCCGGCGCGCGCACGCGGTCCAGCCGGTCACGGCGCTCCAGAGCGAATACTCGCTGTGGTGGAGGGAACCCGAAGCGGAGGTGCTCCCGACCCTCGAGGAGCTCGGAATCGGCTTCGTGCCCTTCAGCCCGCTGGGCAAGGGGTTCCTCACGGGGAAGATCGACGAAAGCACGGCGTTCGACAAATCCGACTTCCGCAACGTCGTCCCTCGCTTCACACCGGAGGCTCGGAAGGCGAACCTGGCCTTCGTGGACATGCTTCGCCGGATGGCAGAACGGAAAAAGGCGACACCCGCCCGGATCGCCCTCGCCTGGCTGCTCGCTCAGAAGCCGTGGATCGTTCCGATCCCGGGAACCCGGAAGCTGGAGCGTCTAGAGGAAAACCTCGGAGCCGCCGAGCTTCACCTCACGCCCGAAGACCTCCGTGAAATCGAGAGCGCCGCTTCGAAGATCACGGTGCAAGGTGCCCGGTACCCCGAACACCTGCAGAAACTGGTCGGTCGCTGAACGGCCCGTCATCCGAACAACACCGCCCGCATCGAGAGCGACCCGAGGTCGAAGCCCGTGATCGGAAAGCGTACGGCGTCGCGCGCATCGGTGGCCCCCGCGGCGTAGAGAAGCGGCAGGTAATGGTCGAGCGTCGGATGCGAGAGGCGCCCCGCCTCGGTCTCCGGCGCCTGCGCGAGGAATTCCACGTCGTGCGACTCGAGGGCGACCGCCACGTCTCTGTCGAACCGCGTCGCCCATCCGGGAGTCGCGAGGTCGCCGCGATCAAGCCTCGAGAACGCGTCGTTCAGGTTGTGCGTGATGTTTCCGCTCCCCATCACGAGCACGCCCTCCTCGCGCAGGGGCGCGAGCGCACGCCCGAGGGCGACGTGCTCCTCGAGTGCGAGGCGCACGTCGAGGCTGAGCTGGACGACGGGGACGTCGGCGGCGGGGCGGAGGTGACGCAGCACCGACCAGGTGCCGTGATCGAGTCCCCACTCGAGGCTGACCGAGGCGCGTTTGCCGAGAAGGGCCGAAGCGCGACGCGCGAGAGAGGGGCTTCCGGGCGCCGGGTACTGCACCTCGTAGAGCGCGGCCGGAAAGCCTCCGAAGTCGTGAATCGTCTGCGGCGCCTCGCCGCCCGTCGTGAACGTTCCCCGCACGTACCAGTGCGCCGACACCGCGAGGATCGCGACGGGCGATGGCAGGAGCGACGCGAGGGCCGAGAATCCGCGACTCCACTCGTTATCCTCGACGGAGTTCATCGGCGAGCCGTGACCGACGAAGAGAACGGGCATGCGTGCCATGGCCAGCCTGCTAGCGCGCGGCGCCGACGGCGCGCGGCGCGGCCTCGTGGCTCCAGCGCGAGGACGGGAAGCCCGAGGACAGAACGCGGCCATCGAGCGAATACCGGACGATGTACGTGAACGGGTCGATTTCTTTCGAGAGGTAGCCGAAGCGCACGTCCCGAAGGAGGACCTCCACGGCGTCGCCTCGCGGCTCCTCGCGCGCGGCGGGGAATCGCGCGAAGCGGCCGAATACGCCGGCGATGCCGGTCTCGAGCGTGCGCCGCGCGAACGGACCGTTCGCCTTGTCGATCACCCGCGGCGCGAGGTCGTCGCGCGAACGGTAAACACCTTCGAGATGGCGAAAAAGGTTCAGGGCGCCGCCGCGGAATCCCGTGCGAGCGAGCTCGTCGGCTTCCGGCGGCCTCGCGATCTCCCTGCCCCGCTTCCCGAGATCCACGAACGTCGCGGTCACGGCGGGCCCGTCGTCCGAAAGAAGGAGCCAGCGGTCCGGCGATCCCGGCTGGGGAATCGCGGCGCGACTCGAGGCCCGCGGCGCCAGCGCCTCGCCGAGACGCACGGCTTGTCCATGGCGGACGGCGCAGAGCCCGACATACGCAGTCGCCGCGAGGAGGCCCGCGCGCGCCGCGACCCTCGATCGCGGGAACGACCGCCTCGAGACGGCGCGCACCCCGACGAGGCCGAGGACCAGGAGCCCGGACAGAAACACGTCGAGGATGAAGGTCCAGTCGAGCGTGAAACGCGTCGACGAGATCGGCGACAGGAACATCGTTCCCCACGACGTGATCCAGTCGAGAAGAATGTGCGACACGAGAGCGAGCGCGACGACGACGCTCAGGCGCCGCACCGCCGTGCGCCGGCCGGCCGCGCCGGGCGGGCCTAACGCCGGCGAAAGGCGAATCGAGGCGACCGCCGTGAGGAGGACGATCCACACGGGCAGCATCACGAACGAGTGGGTGAGCGCGCGGTGGTGCGTGATGTAGAACTCGGCGGAGAACGGCGACACGAACACGTCCGCGTCCGGGAACGTGGCCGCCGCGAAGCCGACCCAGGCCTCGCGCCGCGCGAGCTTGCGGTCGAGCGTCTCGTCCCCCGTGGACGGTAGGGCGCGGGCGAGGAGGGCGCCCGCGAGGCCGTGGGTGAGCGTATCCATCCCCCGCGACTTTAACCCCCGGACCCATCCGCTATCCTCCCGCGCATGAGAATCCTCGCCGGCGTCGCGCTCGGCGCGGCGCTCCTTTCGCGGCCGCTTCCCGGGCAGGACGTGACGCCGGACGAAGCCGCCCCTCCACGCGTCAGGCAGGAGGTGGCGGTCGTCGCGACGCGCCTCGACATGGCGCCCGCCTCCGCCACCGTCAGGATCGTGACGCGGGAAGAGATCGCCGCGATGCCGGGGGTCCGCACGCTTCCCGACGTGCTTCAGACGATCCTCGGGCTCGACGTGCGGAGGCGCGGCTTGGACGGGACGCAGGCCGACGTCGGGATCCGGGGCTCGGACTTCAACGGAACGCTGCTCCTCGTGGACGGCCAGCCCATGACCGATCCCGAGAGCGGCCACCTCTCGGCGGACTTCGACGTGCCCCTCGGCGCCGTCGAGCGGATCGAGGTCCTCGCGGGCGGCGGCTCCGCGCTGTGGGGCTCGAACGCGGTCGGCGGCGTCGTGAACATCGTGACGCGCGGAGCGGACCTCGGGCGGTCGAACATGCAGTGGGAGACCCGCTACGCCCACGGCAGCGACTCTCTCGACGCCGGCGGCTACCGCGCCGCGGTGCGCATCGGCGAGTCCGCCTCGGCGGCGGTGGACTGGCACCGGACCGAAAACGCCGGTTTCCGCGACGACACGGAGTCCTCCTCCAACCTCCTGCGCGTTTCCGGCCGCTGGGACACGGGTGGGGGGCCCGTCATGCTCGGTCTCGGCTATGCGAGCCGAAACTTCGGCGCTTACGCATTCTACGGAACGACCTATCCGAACCAGCAGGAGTCGACGCGCACGCGCACGGCCGCGCTATCCTCGACTCTCGCCCTCGGCGGCTGGACTCTGACCCCCTCCGCGTCCGTGCGCGCGCACCACGACGACTTCGTCCTCGACCGAAACGACCCGTCGTTCTACGAGAACCTTCATGACACGGTCACTTCTCTCCTGCGCACGGCCGCGCGCCACGCGCTTGGCGGCGGCACGTTCGCGTTCGGCGTGGAGGCCGGGCGCGAGACGATCTCGTCCACGAACCTCGGGAGCCATGGCCGCGATCACGGCGCGCTCTTCGCCGAGTTTGCGCGCGCCTGGGACCCGGCCGCGTCCTCGACGGCCGGCCTCCATGCGGGCCTGCGCGCCGATGAGTACGAGGGCTACGGCTCGCGCTTTTCGCCTTATGCCGGGGTCTCCTGGGACGCCGCCCAGTCCCTCACCCTTCGCGCTTCGTTCGGGTCGAGCTTCCGCGTCCCGTCGTTCACGGAGCTCTATTACGTCGACCCGCAGAACGTCGGCAACCCGAACCTGAGGCCTGAGAAGGCGTGGCAGGTCGAGGCGGGGG